>Ga0210059_1004926_pt1 | contig 21486 bp, 18 predicted proteins | sample Ectturendosymbi2_FD_188042 | JGI IMG/M metagenome (GOLD analysis project Ga0210059, IMG submission 188042) | Ecteinascidia turbinata endosymbiont from Florida, USA - Sample 2 (SPAdes) (version 2) | ecosystem: Host-associated > Tunicates > Ascidians > Unclassified | place: Key West, Florida...
AGCCATATCGCAAATCTGGTACGCCGGCAACAATGCGATGTAAAACTTTATACTGAGAGCAACAGACTTTTGCTTAGTTTATTCTTAACCATTTTTTCTTTTGCACAATGAGTAATTTCGTCCCGGGGAGTACTGCGGTCAAAATGGCCAACTGTCATTTGAAGCCTCCCACTCATCTATGTACGTTATGCATCGGTCTACTCGTAACTTATCATAGCACTATGTAGCAGTGCAAGTATGCTACAGTAGCCGTTTCGGCGTTATCTGCGCATATGCTTTTTGCTCGCGCTAAACATCTGTGGCTGTTCTTCCACCTGTCAGTATTTTCGTTTTCACAACGACCTGTGCGTGAATTGTGCTTAGTTGTGCGTGAGTTTGAAGACATTAAACGTTCAACAATTCGAATGATAAGTATCACGCGAAATTACGAAAATTCTAAAGCCGCTATGTTCAACTCGTGGCCCGTGGGCCGCATCCGGCCCAGTTGAAAGTTTTGTGCCTCCGAGTTTGTTTTCGCTCTAATGCAAGTAGCCAGTGGTGGTTTTAGCAATTTGGGGGCCCTTGTGCAAAAATTTTGGGGGCCTCTGTCACGGGATTTTGCTAGAAAACATCACACACATCATTATTTTTGCGTTTCGATGACGTCACCATGTTCACTCAACCGTGGTACGATCTTTTGTTTTTATTTTTTGGAGAACCTGTTTTTGGAGGCCATGGCTTACATGCCCCCTGGCTACGCCCATGCTGTAGTACTTAAAGTCCACTCATCATCTTCACAAATCTAACACTTTCCATCTTACCATCTCATGCACTGATGAGCCTTGCAATAATCTTTTTAACGATTCTAAGCTCAAGGATACACGAAGCAATATGTAGGCCCAGGAAAATTTTGCTACCTACCTGCAAGACAACCATAAATCTAGCCTCTGTAGACTATTTGTTCCAAATCACTGCAGAGAGTCTTGTCAAACATCTAGTGGGGAAAATTGTTTCCAGAGAGTCAGTCTGGATGGCTTCTTCACCATCATGTCCATGTTGCGATGTGCACATTTTTGAACTTATCAGATTGTGTGCAGTCTATGAAGTTCATATATGTGGTGTATTTCCTATATATGCACCACATTCCACAACAGAAATAACACAGTGGCATACATACAACACACAGCAAAATGTAACACACCACTGCTGCTTAACTCAAATAGGCAGAAAATACTTCAGCACAGGGAAGCTTGGCGTTTTTATTGTGAAAATTTGACCGTTTGGTCGCAAATATTTTGTTTGACCTTTTGTGAGAATTTTTGGAAATTTGGTCCAATGTGCAATTTGCCCCACATTCCGGAATTAAGCAATCTAAATGTTTTCATGTGTACTCTCACAAATACGCTTGCCTTCCTGACAGTTGAAAATATCAAATTTAACATTCCAAACCTGGAGAATGGGGATAGTCAATGACGCGTAATTATCATTGTTATGTCACCAATCGATCGAACTTGTAATCTGCAGGTCATTTTCTGAACGCGTAACTGAGGCTCACGCTGATTCCTTTGAGCAGTAAGGTTAATTGATGAAGGGTTGGTGGGCACGATGAGATCATTGGACTGGATGGTCTCCAGTATATTTAAATTAAACCAGGTATTGACGATGGCTTTGTGGAATTGTTTCATGGAAAATATTTGTGTACAAAAATAAATGAAAACAACGTTTAACTTTAAGCATAAAGCTTTGGGCGTTTATGAGAGTTCGACTGCCCATTGCGTCGATAAAGTGTCTACCAACCCTGCTTCAGCATATTCACCTTCATTCGTTTATCTTGCACAAAAAAACAGGGAACCAACCAATACGTCTACAAATTACTGCAGTCTCATAATTCACAAAACACTTTGAAGTATCCTGCATCAATTCGGTGGAGTGGTAACTTTTACCTTGCGCAAAAACTTAACACATCCATCCTGTTATAAGTATAGCCTAATTGAAAAATGCATGAAGAAAATGTACTAATACTACCAACATTTATTTTCTAAATCTCTGCAGGTATAGGGCAAAGGAAAACATTGATGGTCCAAAAAAGTAAGGAAAGCTTCTCCAAAATTATTTAAACATTTAGTTCTGACTCAAAAAGAAACAGAAAGCAAATCATGTAACATTGGATTAGCAGTTATTGAAGCATAGAGCAGACCATGCAAGTACACACATAGACATTAGTGTTTATAATATGATTCTCTCAAGCAAAACCAGTTTCTCACATAACTGTTCGAACAATGGAGTTACACTAGGGCCAAGTTGATATTTGTAAGAACTTATTGTTTTTAGATTTCCATTGTCCAAAAGTACAGGTAAACATGCCTGTCATCTCTAGTAAATACCAAGAGAAATAACAAACCAACCATAGTGTTTATAATGAGACTGGAATGAATGAAATGTGCAGTATTGACTTATATATTTTAATCAGAATTCAATGTTGGCTTGACCTTTATAAGCTACAACCACTACACTTTTGGCAGAAAAATTTTTAAACAAGTTAATATCACAAAACTACAAATCTTTGGTAAGTTATGTGCTCAAACATTTGGTTTATTGCAATGGCTTTCTGTGCATGGCATTTTGCTGATGATATGTACACTGGGAAATTAGTAGCTTTATAAGCAAGAATGGTAGGCTACCAGTTAAACCTTGCAAATAATAGCGAAATGATTCATAAAAGGAAGGGCTCTATATTACTGATTGGAAACCTTTTAAATTTTAATTAAGGGACCCATATCTTTTTGAAGAGTATTGGGCAACTTATCCATGTTATCTTTTGTCTGGGTATCTTGTCCTTTGAATGTGCAGCAGACAGGCTATTTATGTTTTACCAAAGACTACGAACCTCCTTATCCATTGAATAGGTATCCCTACCATCTTGGTTGAGGACCTTTCACATTTTGACTGGGGTCATGGATGGCGGAACCTTTTTCAAAGTGGGGGGGGGCACAAGTGCACGTCAAAAAACTACAGAACATTTTTGTGGTTTCAGTTGGCAACTATGACGTCATAAACATTGAAATATGACGCCATTACCTACACACAATCTGAAGGTCTAAATTAAACTGTTTTAGACAAAATTAAGCCACTATGAACACATATTGGTGAACCACCTGAAATTCAAATAGGCTGTTACAGGGGCAATCCAGATCAACAGCGTCACTCGAGCTCATCATACGATTTATTCTGCCTGAATAAAACCTTTTGACGCTTGAGTCACTGATATTTCCATTTGCTTTCTTTCTGGCCAGCATCATCGTTGCCCTGTCTGTGGCGTTAGTTACGTGACAATAAATGAAAAGTTCTCATGATATCTTTTCCACTGTTGAGTAACGTACGTCACAGAGCAATGCTGAAGCCAGGAAGTCCCCTGCTTACTAGGCTCATTCACATTAGCTTGAGTTTCTGGACAATTTATCGTTCGTTTGAAATTATTCTCGAATTGGGAACTGTCCATTGGATTGGACTTCAAATCCAATGTTCTATACAAATCCATTGCTTCAAAAAACGCTCAGTCCGATATGAATTATGTTTTAAAAAATACTTGCATTGTATTGCATAGCGCTGCTCGGGCTCTACTGGATGATCCAGGGGCGGATCCAGCCAGTAAGTTTAGGGGGGGAGATTTCAGTAATATTTGGCAGTCAAGTCTCATTACGGGTCCACTTCTGTAAGAGAGATGAAGTATATTTCACAACACTGCTGTGACATAACAGTGGACGGCAAAATGGCCTTATATCGCGAATGCTGTTTTCCGAATTGTTTTGAAACTCCATTATTGAAATTGGGTGGTTGGGTGGTCAATACGTAAAATCTATTGACCAATACAAATATCTGGGGATTGTATTGGATACTGACTTCGCAGATGATAAAGACATTCAGAGAAAACGGCGATATCAATACTGTGCAGCAAACAAGCTGCGAGCCTCCTTTTCCCGATTTTCCAATCCAGTTAAAAACGTACTTTTACGTTCCTTTTGTACTCCCATGTATGCATCACAATTGTGGGGTAATTTCAGGAAGTCATGCATGCAGAGATTGCGTGTGGCATATAATTTTGGATGCAAAGCTCTGTACAACCTGACCTGGAGAGCGAGTGTTAGTAGCCATCAAGTTCAATGTAACATTCCTACCTTTGAGGCTCTGTTACGAAAATACACGTAGCCTACCTGTTTCTCGAAAGATGCAGAAAATCTAACAGCATATGGTTACGTGCTTTGGTGCAGTCAAATTGTTTGTATTCGTCCCTATTCTTTGAACACCACAATCGCATTTTACTCTGTGATTGAGTGATCGAACTTTGCAGTATTCGTTTGATTGATGGCGTATCATATCACAATGCTTTCGCATTTTACCTGGACTCAACCAATTTAGGAATTGGCGCCCTACACCGCAGTAGTATTGTAACAAATGTTAAGGGTTAGCGAATATTAGTGTTAACAATGTGTCTGTAACCCTATGGTTTTGTCTTCAATGCAGTTGCAAAAAGTGTCTGTAACCTGTGATTCCGCCGGCTCGACCTGCGTTCTGCAGAGTGCGGGTGTTCATACTATGGACTTCGTGTCTGTTCATAAACAATTAAATTAAATGAAATTAACATTACGCAACATATTTTTCATTAAACGATTTACTTTAAACCAGTGGTGCCCAACCAGTCGATCGCGGTCTACCAGTAGACCGCGGACGGTTCTCAAGTCGGCCGCGAGAGCTAGTGGAAAAAATGTTTTTTTTTCTATAGCGACATCTACTTAATCCTCTATTGCCATTATGATTGCAAAGATTTTCTTTCTGAGGCAACGTGGCCCAGTAAATGGCATTATGACATTTCACTAACCCCTAGAAATAAAGATCTCCTGCAGTTGCCAGCCACGTGTCGTGATGGCGGGATGAAGTGATGTGTTGGTTACTGAGACTAAGGAAAGCGCTTGGTTCAGTATCATGCTACATGTTACGTCAGTGAACAATAAGACCATTACGTTTTGGAATTGCGTGTGTATGCGAGCGCATGTTCTCAATTTTGAGTGTTGATTGGACGGTGTCGCTTGCTTCAGTTAGGTGATTGTCAGTACAATCAGTTTAAAATAGAAGTCTGTGCGAGTACGACCGCTTCGCAGGAAGCTGACGCATATGGTTACAGATCCTAGCGGGAACCGTGCTCGGGAAACCAACAATGACTTTTGTGTGTTTTTGCACATGGTTTTGTACGTTGCTTACTAATGATAAGCTGTAGTTTCGTAAGAACTGTTTCTTGCTTCTGAAAAATTATATTGCATCCTATCATCTTGTTCAAATAGATTCTATTTGAATAAGATGACAGGACTGACGATGCGTAATGTTACGTGAAATTGATTTCCTATTAAAAATTTGTGATTGATTCCTTGCTTCTTTCACTTGTGGAGTGAAGTTACTTGAATACAGATGTGCGCAAGTTTGAATCATCGCAAAAAGGTGAAAGCAGAGCCCAGTCGGCTGATTCCTCTAAAGCCTATAGCAAACGTAGAGCTTTTTATTGTTTGAAAGCGTGTAAACTAAAAATGGGGGGCCACTCAAATGGCGTAAATTGAAAATGGAGGACCCATTTTTCACACCCTTGCAGACCCTGCACACTCACTAAGACCGCTAACGCAAGTAGACTAAATTAGGACAAGCTGTCCTTAGTTTGATAATCTCAAATTTGACATTTCTGATGCTGTGGTCCTCAGGGCCACTTTATCACGTCTAATGTGCATACTGGGTGATTTCCACGTGTCCAGTGATGCCTCGGTCAGGGGCGTAACGAGGTTAGATGGCGCCCGGGGCAAGAAGCAAGTTTGGCGTCTCCATGTTCGAATCTGACGTCTTTTGGAAGCAAATGTACTGTATTGAAGAAAGTACTTGTGACAAAAGTACTTGTTGTTACTTTTCGGCACCCCATAGTGATTCGGCGCCCGGGGAATTGTGGCCCCCTTCCCCCCTCGTTACGCCCCTGGCCTCGGTGCAATACTTATTCATAGTTTTCTCATTTCTACCTTTGCTGTTCCGCTGCCTCTAACCTTGCCTGTGACATCACACTTATGGAGTTTTGAAAGGTGCCAAACAGTCGTTACCAATGCAGCTATGATTCGAACGCATTCAGTACAGTAGCTTAAACTAAATTTTAGTTTGCTAAAATCAAAGTAAGTCATTCAAGGTGCGGCCCTCATGAGCAATTTCGGTTGGACCCAGATGTTCTAAAGCTTACCATTCAGGTCACAGGCTGCAGTGACACCACTCCATTGTCCGTTGTTTAAGCAGGTTCTGTTTGCTGATCCACGTAAGCGGTAAGATGATGAGCAAGCAAAAATTAATTGGTGACCAACGTAGAAAGGCGGTAGGGTTATATCATCAATGTATCCACCAGTTCGGTCAATAGATGAAAAAGGATTGCCACATTCAATTCCTGAACATATGAAGTTGCATAATTTACAACCATACTGTTGTAACATTTCCAGCAGAAGTGCGTGTTTCACGGGATGGATATAATCCAGCTGATTATATACTGCACAATCACACTTACATTAGACTGCATTTGACTATTTTTACAAATTGGTATTTACATGTTTGCACCGCTTGTAATACTTGTTGATACGCAATAAGTTATGCAACAAAGCAAAAAAGAGACCAAAAACAATATTTTATCATTTTAAGAATCAGTAGCTACCTTGCTGCACAACCATACAACTTTGTATGGTAAAATAATTTATGTATTTGAGTCCATCAGCAAATATCTTTAAATCTGCTACTGTTTACTCTCAACTGCCTTGCTTCAACTAAATAAACGTTTTGAAACCAATGTGCTGATAACGGTTAATCAATGACGACGTCTTGTCAAAACGAACTTCTGGGTGAAAACCACCAAATAACGTGCTATATCGCACTCACAACGTTAAACTGCTGAAAGCATTATACATTCAAACCGCGATTTTTTTCATATACTACGACTACATGACAGTCTTGGGTTGGGTTTGAACAACTACAAAACGAAGGTGATTACATGCAGTGTTTTCAAGGTCTTTTCATAAACCAAAACGATCTCTCAAATTTTTCCAGTGGTCTCTCAAAATACAATAGAAACTTACTACTACCACGATCAAAATACACTAAAATCTTGCTTTACGTCGATCTCGGCATTCAGATAGAATGAGTGCGATCTATCAAAATGTCTTTGCGGTCAGCAAGACCAAAATAAAAAAAACGTTGATTACAAACAGTTTTTCACTGACTTCTGCACTGCGGTAATGGCCCGTCATACGTTCCTCCTCCCGTGCATTTCCTCGACGACGATCCGGAGTGCAAGTAAAAGCCTTCCTCGCATATGTAGTGAGCCACGCGATTGAAACCTTGCCCAGTGTATTGGATGGTTGTATTGGGAGCTGGAGGTGCTTCACCACAATCTACGTCTGTGGTTAGAAATGTCACTTAATTGACAATGCAAAACCGCTAATGGGTGTTTCTCAAAACATTTGAAATTTAACCTCCTGCCAATGTCTGGTGGAGCCAGGCTATAACATATTAGATATTACGATTGTTTTGATAAAGAAACGCTCTTCAGAAACAAATGATTGTGAAACACAAAGATCAAACCACTTTATATCATAAAAAAATACGGAAATGCATCAATACCCATAGGAAAACACAACTTGTTGTTTTGTTGTTCACATCAATATCTCTCAAGCTGTGCAAAACTGGCTTGTCATTTTTCTTAAAAGTTTACTAGTCAAACATTCTGTAAGCATAACACTCTAGCTTGATTTTTTCGATTTTACAGAGTGTTGAATATACCATAGCTTGAATTTGGTTCTACGCGTTATTATGATTTCAATTCAGTTGTCAACACCTCTGCGTTAAGCGGGTTTCTTTATTCTGTAAATCACAGGCGAGGGTTTGTGAGTAGTGCAAGTAATCCTTGTAGTTTTTTCCCATATAAGCCATTCAATGTTATGCTATTTGGTTTAACTAACCCTGAGTGTATCTGAATTTTTAGTGTGTATGGTGTACGTAATTTTTGTTTCAGAAGGTGTGCACATCACTTGTGCATCAGTCATTAAAGATTCGGCAAGGCGAGGCCCCTCATTAATCTCTGTTTGTGATCCGTAGCTTGCCACAGGTTTTCTATCAATTTCCATCACTTGATTCCGGGGATTATTATAAGAAGTCGTGGTTGTACTCACAAAAACTGTTTTTGCACTGACGATTCTAAGGACTCAGGATGCACCAGGCGACATTGCATTGTTGGTGATTTTTCATAATCAATTTAGTTGATGATTTTTCATAATCAATTCAATTTGGAATTGCTGCTATCACAAAATCCTGGTTCACTGCAGAAGTGTAGCCAGCCCAAAAATTGGTGCGGGCGCAAAATGTTTCATTTTAGGTGAATAACACTATTTTGTTTGGGATACCGCTCCTCAAAGCACAAAATGACTACAGTAAATGTTCTAAATATTTGGGGGGCATGGCACCCTAGGCCCCCTGGCTGCCCCTGTGGTTCGCTGTTTCGAGTTCAAAACTCAGTTTCACTTACTTGGATTCACACATGTCCTGCCACAACTCCCATCACAAAGACATTCTTCATTGTCGCCACAATCACTGTTATGTACGCATTCGGAACGGCAGTTTAAATTATACCGAGGAATTGAGTAGGGATCTCGAGGTAAACAATCGCCTGGAATTAAAAAATAAACAAGTGAAGAAAAAGCAGCGCTGACTTTCTTGTTCAAAACCAAGTTTTGAAAGCTTGTAATGTCGGTTTTCTTAGAGCTTTTGCAACAAAGATTCATAAACTAGTACGACAAAAAGCTGTGTACTCAAGAGAAAGAAAACGTCTGTGTAATGCAAACAAAATAATACAAAAGAAAATGCTGTATGCGGAACACGAATATGGCATCCTTTATAGCTATTATTAAGATACACAAACAGAATGCAAGTAACTCTTTTCAAAAGCTTTTTCTACGGCATCATCACGTATGATACAATATGCTGAGATGGTGATTCCATGTAAAGGCTTTACAAAATATATACAAATATGCAAAAACTCCTTGTTGCTGATTTTGTGGCCCAAACAAGAACAAGTTTGGTTTTCTCTGCGAAGACATAAAAAAGAGATTTAGTAGTTCCCGTTACAGCTCAAAAAGCATATTTTTGAAGCAAGCTTGCAAGTTTTTGCGCCAAATGAGATATTTAAAATTGATGATGCAAATTTGAAATCTTTTCAAAACTTTTTTTTCAGATGTTTTTCATTAGGCCCTCTGCCAGGGGTGGGGGTAACCGGAAAATACCTCCCCCAATTTTCAAAAATATTTTGAAAGCGTCAGAAAAGTTTGTGGTCTGTTGGTAAAACAACAAGTTGCAATAATTTCACTTTACCGAAAAGATCAGGTAGTTGCCTCCCTGGTGTTTATGCGTGGTGGTTAAGCGAGGTAAACGCAAACATTATCTCACACACGACAGAAGAAGTATTTCATTCAGGGTTAGAAAATTGCCTAATAAATGCTGCCAGGAAGAAATTGTTTCTGTGATTCAGCCAAAACATCTTCAAACAATCTGTAAATGTGCGATCACAAAAAATCTGAGCTGTGAAGATCGACAGAAAATTAAAGAATGAGTTAAAAATCTCATGCAAATGTAAACTTATAGCTGATAAACTTTGTTTCCTATGATGTATTGTATTTGTCTTTTTTAATTTGAAACTTTTGACGATAAAAACTTGTTATCTATAACAGTGGTAGATACTCTTATCAGTAAATCTAACATTTCCTTGATTTGATTTTTCCCAACTCAATTAAAAGTTCTAGGTTTGGTGTAAGATTTCGAGTAATCAGCCGACTGGGCTCTGCTTTCAAGTTTTTTTTCACTGGAACATCAAAACTAACCGACGCCAATTATTGCCATGCAACGTAGAGACCCGTTAATGCCTGCAACAAAACGCAATTATGACTCAGAGCATTGGCAGACTGCGTAAGTTTGCACTGGAAACGACGACAACCAAACTCTAGAGTGTACCTGAAACTACACGCTGAAGGCTGTGATGGGAGTAAATAACATTCCTAGCACACTTGTTTAATCTTGTTAGCACACCTGTTTACCGATTGTTTACTGTTTGTTTGCTGCAACGAAAAGCGAAATTCAGCTTTGCTTTTTTCATTGCAGTTCGTCATAAAGAGCACTGCAGCTATACTCGTAAGCAGGGTTTTTTTAAGGTTTGGTTTGAAGGAACGCCAAAAAATTTTATGAGGCCGCATTTTTTTAGCAAAACGTTCAAAATAATTCCCAAACGCATTACAGTATTAAACATATTAATAAACGTATTTCAGTAGCCTATTGGCAGTCACAGTGCACAACTAGCACTACTGTATTTACAAAAATTACAACACAAATTTTTCAATTTCAACTTCATTAAACAGCTCTTGTTCATAGGTAAAAGCATCGATTTCTTACTCGTCATCTGCAGATTCTAGGGTCTTCAGTGCTCGTTGTCTCACTCTCTATTTATTATTTGCTTTTATCCATTTCAATCACAAATTTCACGAGCAATCTCAAGCGCGCCCTCATCATTGAGATGCTCTGGACCAGTTTCGTCGCCACGGGAGGTTTTGATACGGTTAACCCCCAAATTCAAATATAAAATACTATAAATCAGTGGAGTTTTTGTCAACTTTCAGAATGTCAAGCCCCGCTGCACAAACGTAAGCCCCATACTGAAGCCTTTCTGGACCGTTCATTGAAACATTTATGAGAGCATTCAGAGTTACATCAAACAACCGGTTTCGTTGCTTGGTTTTAGAACGGCACAGAGTTAAATCTTCGCTCTGGCCAGGTTGTGGCAAGTGGAATAGACAACATATTGCAGCAATATGGGTTGTCTCGTCGACCACACTAATCCAGCACGGGCTCTGCTTGACATCAGAAACACTGCGGTTGCTCAAATGTTCCGAGATCAAAATGAACTCGGTTACTGCCACAGAACTGTTATGGCGGAGGTCACGAAGCCGATCATTATGGCCAACGCGGTCCATCAAGGTTTGCAAAGAAGCTATTTTTTGATTCACTATCTCTTCTTTCAAAACACAATAAATCAGATGTACGCGCTCAGCTACCGGTTTAACTTTATCTGAAATGCGATCCTGATGAATAGCATGAAATAGTGAAATACGTTGAGTTTTTTCCAGGCTATTGGCTTTTTGGAGTTAATAAGAGCTGAGATGATTATCCAGGCGGTATGTGTATGGAGGCCTGGCAGGCTCCGAAGTGTAGATATTACCATTTTTTCCTCGGCCGGTGGTAACTGCTGGATGCTTTGAGCATAGCAAACATATTATCCGTCAGCATTCAGAGTGAACACAATCATTTGTGGGGATTCATCAAAACCCATGATTGCAAAGTCTTGTTAACCCATGATTGCAAAGTCTTGTTGTTAGATGCTTATGACTGACTGTCAGCTGAAACTGACGATGCTTTTGAGAATCTAACAATTGAATGCTGTACTTCCTGCACAACAGAATCGAAAAGAAGTTTGCATTCACTGCTGCTGGCATTTGCAATTACTGCTGCTCTCGTTTGCACTGCGTGGCTGGCTAACATCAAGAAATCTTTGTTTGGGCTTACTACAAAAATACTACTTTATGCTTGGATGGCTAGCTTTACGCTTTTGCTGTGATATTATCTTCTGAAAATACCCACACAAGAAAGTAAATGAATAAAATCTGGAAAAGGCTTGGCTTGCTGCAAACGTTTGACAGTAACACCGTGGAAAAAACTTGGCTTGCTGAAAACGCCAGACTCAGTGGCATTAAAAGCGTTAATTGTTACGTAACGTCAGACTTTTTGAGATGTTTTAGGGACCCAATTCAGGTCCATAGAATAGAAAATTGGGTCTCTAGAATCAGAGCAAATTATCAGCGGGTCCCTAGAAACAGAGAAAATCGCGTCCTTTGAATCGGAGAAATCGGGTCCGTACAAGCCCATACTGGGTACCTAACATTTTCCTTAAAAAAACGTAATTGTTTATCTCGTAAAAGCTGTCAAATTATTAATTGTTGCGTTGCATGGGATTTCAGATATGATTATGATGAATAGGCGAGGTTACTATCTGCACTGCACTTATTTGGTGTGAGGCGAATCGGTTTTGGACGTTAATTAAAGCAACAATTCAATTCAGCTAAAACTTTTTGTGGTTGTCCAGCTTTAATGTGGAAGTACCAATTTTATGGGTCCGCACAGGAAATTCATGGGTCCGTTTTGAACCCATAAAACGCCTTGAAAAAACCCTGCTTGTAAGAATATACTCTGAAAAAGCCGTATGTGCATCCTCTATCGAATAAAGAGTTAACTTACGGACACATACGGATCTTCCATTAGTCCATCCCCTTCTTCCGTGGCACCAATGAACAACCGGCTGTTGAACCTTGAAGCCTGGCTGGCATACGTACGAAGCCTTGTCATTGTACAAATAGGGCGGGTAAGCTGGTTCATTGTGTGGACCTCTAGTTATGTTGATATAACTCATGAACCGTATGTTAGGCAATCTTGCACATTCCATCCCTGTAAAAATATTTATGGAAACTCGAGCCAATTTATGAAACGGCAAGGTTGTCCATGGGACATACTTATCTGTCCCGTCCCATCCCATAGCAATTTATGCTTGTCCCATCCCATGGGATTCCCATTACATTATTATAATATTAATATGGAATACAATTCAATTAAAATTATTAATTATTTAAAACATCTGAAAATTAAAACATCTGAAAAATGGGTCACGGTCATTTCACCTGATGATCTCTTCAAACACGGAATTGATGTTGATAATAAACAAATGGGCTGTGGCAAAATACTTAACAACTTACTCTACCGCAAAGATATTACCTTCAGTGAATTCTGAAAGAAAACGTTCAATGCAAGCGACTTTTTATACTGGAATAACAAACTGCCAGAAGCAAAATGCGTGCGTGAGTGTGTTAATTATGTAGGTTGGAATGGTTTTTTTGTTCTGAATATATGGATGCTGGCGCAGCAGTGCAAAGTGAGCTTCCCACCTAAACCTAGATGAACGGACTGTAAACATTGCAATGCTCAATTGCTTCCTGAATGTGAATGCTTAACAAGTAACAATAACCGCTCTGACAGCGGTCTACAATTTGCTTTACCAAAAGCACGTTCGAACTCAGGTGCTAAAATGACAAAACGTAGTGCAATAGAAATCTGGTCAAGAATTCCTTTAAAAATAAAAAATAAAACGTGTTTGGCACTTTTTTCGGAGGAGTATAAGAAATAAGAAATATGTATAACTCGGATAATAGAAATATACTCTGTGTTCTTATTGATTCGTGTACATAAACCAAGTGGTTTGATTTAATTACGTAACGTTGTTACAGTGGAAACTGTCAAATAATGAAATATCTCCGTTAAATATTACATCGTTTGGTTGTTCACAAAAATTGGTCGCATCAAACCAGTGTATGAAGTAGTGGGATGCTGTAGTCTGTAGACACAAAATTAGTGTTTTATCAAAGTAAATGTTTTTGCGCCATCAAGCGTATACTCTCTACTACCGCCATGTATGTATCCTCGTCTTCCTTCATGCATTTGCGTATTCCATGTTACTGCGAAACATGCTTCAATTCAAGCGCCTTGCGTATGGGAGTGAAGACGTTGCTCAATACAATTAAATTTATGAAAGTTTAGGTTTAGTATCTACTGAATAGGACTACATGTACAAAGAGACATGGAAAAAGACAAAATTTATTGACTTTAACATTCAGAAGTACAGTCAAAGTATGAAAAATCAGTAACATTCTGACACTCTCATTCTACTTCTGAGTCGCATGGGAAATACAAATGTGTGCTGACCCATCCCATCCCATGGAACGTTTCTCATGGGATTCCCATATGAATGATATTCCCATGGACAAGCCTGTGAAACGGACGACTTCAGTTTTGCTGATTTTGTGAGCAATGTCTTGAAGATGCAAATTGTCACTGGTACCTTTTAAAAAGATTTTCAGGTGTTGTTTTTCACAGCAGTTGGCTTAGCTTGCTTTGAAATGTCTAGATATAAAAACAAACGTGCGGCCATAATATTTTTACTTTTTGTACATACAAGATTGTTGAAAAAATAGCTTTGATTGTATCATGCAAAGCATTAAGAAGCTCTAAGAAGAACTAACATGCAGACGATTACCAACAAAATTATAGCTTGTGAATGTAAAAAATCCTGCAGGGTAATTAGCATTGAAAGTGTCCGTAGTCGCAGTAAGCCAAATCAAGCTTGCAAACAGGATTTAATACTCTGAAAATTTCATTTATGATTGAGACAATTACAAACAATTGAAACTAAAGAAGAAGTAGACTGTAAACTTATGATATTTTAATTGTTGCCCAGATCGCAGATACATTTCAAAAAACTTTATGTTTTTCAATCGTACTTAATATTTCAGCTGTAAGAAAGAAAGTTTCCTGATAATCGCTTTGCACACCCACTCAGTGTGTCGCGATTGGTCTACAGCAGTGGTTTTCAACTTGGGGGTCGTGACCCCCAGAGGGGTCACGAGTAGATATTTTATGTATGGGAGATGTGGAATCTTTGACCAGGGTGGGCTCAATGACCATAGGCTATTTTTCGCCACCTAGTGAACGTGTGTTCTTGTGGTTTTGGTCGTGAAATTGAGATTGCTTTCTTGTCACCCGTATGTGTTTTAGAGTATTTATGGCTGTTAAATAAATTTTTATGGCTTAATTTTATTTTGAAGAAAGAAAGTAAAATTTAGGTGCTTTCGTTTTTTTGTTTTTGCAAATGACAGGCAGCTTGTTTCGAAAGATTTTGTGCAAATGTGAAATGCTCAAGGAAAGAGTTTTGAAACTGCAAGAGGTTGAAAACTGATATTGCACACTGTACACTTCTTTTGTCATGACACGTGGTGCAAAAATGGCGTCGGAAGGAACCTTTGAACCATGCGAGAACGGGACCAATGACCCGGGGGTTCAAAGATCCCTTAATTAGCATATTGTTAATGTCTTCAGCATAGACATACCTACTTTCAAAATTACAAAAACCATATATTATTTTTTTATCAAGAAGGCCTCAATAAGGCGTTGAGCGATGTAATGGAGCATCAAATTATTCTGCGACAGTTTCCGAATATAATAATATTGACTGAGTATCGTACGTGGATATAGACCCAAAAACCCAAGAAGTAAGGTCGTGGTTCTGTGAGAAAACATTTGATGGCTTCTTGACAGGTGCGTTGCTAAACGCATAAATAGACTTTTCCTGATATTCGCTATCCACTTCGCACGTTATACGAAACATCTTAGCGCAGTGCATACGCAGCAATCATCTAAGCACGGTAATACAGAGCATCTAAGCGGACGTTTTCACTCACAGGCGAAGACAAGCCAAAGATGCGTATAAAATCGTGAGGCGTCAGCTATCCGTATCGAGCGATGTTATAAACTCAGTACAATAAGACAGTGACACCTTACTCCTTAACAGAGCCGGAAAGTGGTTGTGTGTTGAGCGGATCTTCGGACCAATTGATTGAGGCTGCTGCATTGTAAATGTTTATTCCAATTATGGAAATTTCAAAATGCTTGTAGAATTGGTGCTAAGGGGACCTGATGATGGAGACTTTGAAGTAAAATTTCTGAAAAGAGCTGATAAACTTGGAAACGGCTTCGTGTTTCCAGGCAGAAAGTTTGTCTCTGACGGAAGATCGGAAATCGTTAGTGTGCCATCAGACCCATCATCTGTTGTAGCCTACAAAGCGCCTTTCTCATGTTTCGAGATTTGATGCCGATTTATCTCATTATAGAATTTAAAGGTGCTTGAGACTGAGAAGCAGTTGCAACTTATGGCAACCAACCCAGGGTGACAGTCCAGTTCGTATCCAGTTCGCATCTTTGGCAAAACCACATTTTTTTGGCCAAAAATATATTGCTTCCGAACAATTTGAGACACCCATGAATATGGAAATTGCCATAGTTAAAACATTTTGTGATTTTGGCCATAACGATTTCAAAAATCAGCCATTTTGGCCATTTTTTATCAAGATTTTGGCCATAAGCTACAAAGCAAATCTGGCAACCCTGTCTTGTGCACACTTCTGTTGACGCAGAACACGAAGTAGGTATGGTTGCAAATGTTTTTTACGCATTTTTTGGCTATGGTCCTTTTGGGTATTGAACACAGTCTTACAATTTTCCAAATTATGAGGCAAACGCTCTATCTCTTTCACAGCCAATTGCTGTACGTTACCCATTTGTTTTTTATAATAATGCTCCCATTGCCAGCAGTAGCGCAGCCAGAATGAGGCCGCAGAGGCCATAGCTCCCCCGAAACCAATTTGCTAAGATTTTTCGCTGGGGCTTTATATCAATTTCAACTGTATGAAAATAAACGGAAGGAACAGTCGCACTCAAGTAGCAACTAATAAATCTATCGTGTCCTCTCACTGACCAGCATTTAACATGACCTTTTGCTATTAGATGCGAAAATATGCAAATCATGGATATCTAGAAACTCCTTTCATGCAAAGGAATTGAAATTTAGATGAGATATTTTGAGAGGATTATTTGCATGAAGCACCGCTGAACCAACAGAAAACTACTTGGTCAAGACATGATCAATCCCAAGCCCACTACGCAATGGAGCGTTATGCAACAACGCAGTGTTTCTTTCAGCACTGCTGGCATTGTGGCTAGTGGGTATGCGATGCCAGGTAGTGATATACAGTGGCATAACTAGATGATTGCGTCAGGAGGGACAAAGCTTAGCTGAACGGTCACTAGCCAACACTCAGATAAAAGTTAAGAAATGACAGTGAATCTGGATGTCACGGATGTCTGTACTAGCTAAAAAAACGAAAACAACCAGAAAAACGCAAAAAACAACTACCTAAAGAATATAACTTGTCGGGTGGGGGGCGGCTCGTCCCCTTGACCCCCGTCAGTTACGTCGCTGATGATATACTAGGAGTCTCAAGTTTGAAATGTACGCCAAGTCACTGTCAGCGCAGCACACACACTTTGTCATACCAGACTTACAATATCAGAGTGCAAATTAAAAAAAAATCAATAGCAGGCAAACACTTACTCGTCGCCAATCAGCTGTGGTGATCTTGTGTGAAAGTTGTATCACTTCATCATTACTAGGGCAACCAAAATTCAAAAAGTTTCTGCTTTTTCGAAAGTTTATCAAATGTCCACAAACCAAATTTCACACTGATAACATGAGCGACTCCAAAGTTATTAGGTCAAAAAAAGTCAAAATTTATCATTAGGTCAAAATTTATCGTTAGGTCAAAATTTCTTGCAGCACAGTTTTTTTTCTCTTTATCGATATTTTATTAAAGCTACTACAACAGATATTGACGTACTTTTGCAAGTTTAGTTGAAGCTCTGACATAATACTGGATTTTTTTGCGACTTCTGACAGAAAATATTGTATTGCCCACTACTCGGCGATTCAGAGGCAAGTACGCTAGGCGTGGTAGTACTTGATATTGAAGTATCAGGGGCTGATCCAGCCAATACGTTTAGAGGGGGTGGGGCGATTACAGTAATATTTGGTAGTCAAGTCTCATAACAGGTTGGCTACTGCAAGAGAGATGAAATATGCTTCACAAAATTGTTGCGACAAAACAATAGGCGATGAAATGGCCTTATATCACGAATCTTGTTTTCCGAAAATTATGGCGAATAAGGCTACTTTCTTAGTGTTTAGGGGGCATTCGGCCCCGTGGATCCGCCCTTGTGAAGTACCGTATAACAAGCAGAAACGTCGTCAGAAAATTTTCAATAGGGGATGTACGGTTGTGCAGGGGGACTTGACATCCTAAAATTTGACAAAAACTCCTGTTCATAGTGTTTGTTATTTCCATTTGAGGAGGCTTGAAGTTTTGTTTGGGAAGGCTTAGCCCACCAAAACACCCCTGTGGTGACGGGACTGATAACAATATAGAACAAAGGCCGAGTACCAACGGCACGCCAAGCAATTTTTGATGGATTGCAGGAGCTACAAATTTTATATGTCACTTTTGTTATGATACACACTGAAGATGTATTGACCTTGACTTGTATAAAAAACGTATATGTTGGCACACTGAATATTTTGAAACCTTGAGTCGGTACATAGCTAAAGGTTGCCCACCCATGATGTAGAACCTTTTCAATGACCTCGGGTGATTTATTGACACTGAATAAATCTCTTGTGCGTTTGGATTGATTTTTGTCTACGGTTTTTCATATACTTCTGGTTTTGTCTGGTCTTTTTTCACACTCTTGCTTTTACCACTACTAAAGAAAACATTTGCCTGTCAATATTTGTTTATGCTTACTAGTAGAAGATACTTTTCGTCACATCCTGTTGTAACAGACCATAAATTGAGCTGGACATCGAAATGATGTTTGTGCAAAATAGCTAAAGATTAAACTCTTACGACGTCAGTGACTGGCCCTTCCCGAACAAAATTCCTGGCTGCGTCACTGACTGCCAGCAAACTTACAAGGATGCCTCTTTGACAAGGGATGTGTACTCTTCGGTGACGACAATCCGGCCATTTGACGAGAAACTGTTTTGGCACCATCTGCATTGGTGAAGAGCTGTTTTGGCGCCAGTTTAGATATTTACTTTTTAAACCACAGAAGTTTCAAGCGAAATGGAGCATATCACAACCAGTGCCGGATTAACGATAGTAGCAAATGTAGCAATTGCTACGGGCCCCGCACTTTTGGCAGCCCCGCGTCCCTCGTGTGAAATTTGTTTTATTGTAAGCAAGTGCAAGGATGAACATTAGAATATAGGTGCCCGATTCAAAATCTCAGAAAAGGGCCCTATATTTTATACATGCTATAAAGAAATTTTATTCGCTGGAAACAATTTAAATCTTTCATTTTGTCTGGGAATTTGCTTCTGCGTGAAAGTACTGTATATCTCACATTGTAAAGCTTGAAGTCATTAGTTTTTAAATTGTTCTTTATCTGCACATTAAATTTCTTGAGGGGCCTATTTTGGCACATTTGTACATAATTTTGCCAAAGATATGCCTTGCTTCAAAGCTTATTAAATGTGGCTCTAGAGTGATTAATAATAAGCTTTTTAACGAAACAATGCAAAAATAAAGTGCGAAACTCTATAAAGGGGGCCCTCACGGCATCTCTGAAAAAGTGGGTATAGAGACGACCGTCTCGTTAGCCTCCCCTAAAATCCACACCTGATCATATATTAGAATTTTTAAATCTCGTTGACAGCTCTGGATTTCGTATCTATTTACTGGCTTTTGGGTAGTGTACCTGGAGTTTTCTTCTACAAATTGGTGAAATAATTTGCGCACTTGTTTATCTCTCTCACAGTAACCAACTGTTGTGGAGAATCGTCATTTTCTAAACTTAAGCTGGTAGAATGAACAAATGAGCACCATTGGACAAAACAAGCTGAGAAGCCTGATTCTAAAGAGTATAGAGCATGAACGTCTATATGAAATAGACACTACCGGTATCATAAACAAATTTGATATGGAAAAATCTAGAAATCACAATTTTAAGCAGTTGGTTTGCTGCTTGTGACAAACGACTTCGACACATCCTGAGACTATACTGTTTAGATATTGAAATGATCAAATTTGTAGATGAGTCTGGAAGCTTTATTTAGTGCTTTCGTACTGTGCTTGTGAGCTGTCCAGTAATGTATTCCTTCTTAGTAAAAATATACGCATATATGTTTTTGGTACAAAAAGGTATGTAGCCCTAATGTCTACCAGTTACTATTTATGACCAGGTTTTACGTACTTACGAAATTCAGTATGCCTAATCGTAGTCACATGAAAGCTCAGATAATCCATGATTTAACAGTCATCACTTGTTCAAGTATATTTTTAACTTAGGGCTCCGCGCTGTTAATACGCTACCACAGGCCTCGCTCTACGTTAATCCGGCACTGATCACAACGCTGCAGCTTCACCATATGCTACATGCAGTAGACAAGATATTTAACAACTGAACAAACTGACACTGCACAAGTGGACAACAAAAAAGAAACCACGAAAATTCGGAAAGCAATAGCTGTGCATTGAAACAAAGGCAAGTTGCGGGCAGTAATACTGGTTGTTACACTGGGAATGGCTAAAATCAGATCAAACATGCACACAGGCCAATGTGCTGGTAGCATTCCCTCTGGCCATACCGTTGGTGGAACCACTGTTGTTCCCTGGGATCACCAGACATATCAACAAGTTTCGATATTGCTTTGGTTTACCAGGGAGTTTTTATCAGATATTACTTCACTGGCGTAACCAGGGTTACGGAGTCGAAGGTTTTTGTGTAGAGTCGGAGCAGGACTGTTGCCAGCGGGGGGAGCAGTGGTGCCCGGCTCCCCATTTAAAACCTGTGCACCCCAGGCCCCTTTTCATGTTTGGCCCCCCGGTTACTGCATCCATCCAATATTGTATTTAAAAATGTGTTCCCACCTTGTCGTTCTTGGCCCCCTGCTGCGAAATCCTGGCGACGGGCCTGAGTCGGAATCGGATACCTGTGAACACTAGGAGCCCAATTGAATAATTTTTTACATCGCACTCCTAAGTTACGAGTCCTAGCTCGTGCTTGTTGAAATGGTTTTATTTTGAAACTTTTATTAAAACAGAGAATTCTTTCTGTGCACCACGATTTCCACTGATTGCTACAAAATTAGCGACCTTCGGCTTAAAGAACCTAGCATCATAAAAAGAACGCTCTCTCTTATAAACAACAGTGTGTGTGTTTTTTTTTGTTTTTCGCATGCAATGCGTTTACGACAATTGACGACAGGCCGAGGCCTGAATTATGTTTTTTGTCGGGGCGGTTGCGGTGGACGGTTGCGGTCAAAAAGGAGCGCTTCGGCGAGTCACTCAGTGGCCGTGGATTGAGCACCGAACCTTCCAATAGGGAGGCGGAAACTCTACCAATGAGCTAATCGCTTCAGTTATTGTTTCCAGTTATTACCATAGCTCTCGGCGCTTTTGTAGTTTTATGATATGCACCAACAATAGCAAAAATACACTAGTAAATCTGAGGATTTATTCATCAAAGAAAGCCGTTGCTACTAGGTTGGACGTTTGTACTCGAAGACGGTATGCTCTGGTCAACATCCTGTTACCGTCTCCCTTTCTGTGTTAACTGTTGCTTGCTGAACATTAGAGAAGTTGGAATCCCAACAGATCAAGATGAAATCATTCTCAGGAAAAACAGCGTTATTAACCTTTAACTGAAACGATTGAACATTGACATCGCACTCTAAACGAAACACGATTCACTTGTAGTCGTTCCCAGTGGCGTAGCGAGGCTAAGTGCCGACCGGGGCCGACCATAAAAGTGCCGGCCTTTCCAACCCTAAAATTTGCTTACAAGAATTTAAATTGAAAGGACATCATGTTTCGTACTTGTTTAAGGTATAGGGAATAAAACAGGCACAAACTGAAA
>Ga0210059_1004927_pt1 | contig 21485 bp, 10 predicted proteins | sample Ectturendosymbi2_FD_188042 | JGI IMG/M metagenome (GOLD analysis project Ga0210059, IMG submission 188042) | Ecteinascidia turbinata endosymbiont from Florida, USA - Sample 2 (SPAdes) (version 2) | ecosystem: Host-associated > Tunicates > Ascidians > Unclassified | place: Key West, Florida...
CTAGATGTAAGCTCAGACAAAGACTTCCCCCAGTTGGAACCAGCGAAATCACTAGAAAAAGCGAAAAATATGAAGAGAACCAGAGACGAGGTCTCACCTACAGAATTCAAAACACCCTGTTGCTTAATATAAACGGTCTTTGAAACGGATTCCGGAAAGACATCGTATATGAACCATTTTCAAACCTATAATTAAACTAAGTACAGTCCTAGCTTCAGGAGAAGATACCGTTCCTGCTGGCAAACGTCGAGGTGTCATCTATGAAATTCCATGTGGGAACTGTGAACACAGATACATTGGAAAAACGACACGAAGCCTGAGTACTCGACTCAAAGAACACCACAGGGACAACTTGCCTAGAAATATTCTTAAAAACCCAGAAAAAACAGCGTTAACAAAACATGCAGCCCAAGGTGGCCATGCTTTCAATTGGGATTGCGCCCATCCCATGATCTGCATCACGTAAATAGTTATCATAAACGCATTTTTGTAGAATCTTTGTATATCAATTTAAAAACTAACACTGTGAATAATAAAGCGCAGACTTCCCGGCTATCTATTGCAATGCTTTAAAACACATGCGAAGCTTATCCGTTACCCAAGTTCCTTGAGTTTGTCTTCTTTTTAGCCGCCTTTGTGCCTGTAGATTTTCCAACTCTAACCACGCATGTTTTGCACTTTGTTTGTTCACTATTTTACACTTTATTTATTTGTTCTCTATTTTACCCCATACCTTCACGCTATTAAACCGTTTTTGTGCTTTTCTATGTAGGTTTTTCTTTATTTATTGTATTGTTATACTTCATCACCTCCCAGCGTTTTTCATTTTACACTTCCTTGTTTTTTTTCTGTGGCATGCTGTCAGCCATTCCTGTAACATGATGGTCAGTTTTGCGTTTTTTGTCTTTGTACGTCATAACGCTCATTGTTTCTTGTTATTAGTAAGTTGCATGTTATATGTGGTTAAAAAACATTGCCCTGAGGATTGAGGAAGCCAGCTTGAATAGGTGGAGGCAGTGGCGTGCAGAAGTCTGATGATGCCCGCGACGACTGCTTGATTGGATGCCCCCCTTCCAAATTCTAGTATTGAGCAGTGGCGTATGGTGGTCATTGTTACTGGAAATACGCTGTTTGTGACGTCACAATATGACGTCATGTTCACGTTTGCAATCCAACGTTTCGGCGAAGTTTATTGACACAACGTGCAGAGTCGTGGACGCCGGAATAGCAGCAGGGGAACAGTAAAAGAGTTGAGGGCAATGGAAAGTCATGAAAAACAAAAAAATCGTTACCAATTATATTTGCTTCTGTTCATCAACAATGTCGACCTCAAAAATAATAACAGAAATTAAAGGAAATCATTCTGAATTTTCTGGGTGCCTGAATAGCTACAATAAATTTGTTTCAAGTCGATCATGATAAACCATGAAATTATACCTATATGATACTGTTATGAAAAAGCACCTCCACCCCCGTTGCCCCTCGTTTGCAAAGGCAGAGGTGGCATTGCCACCGCCATGCCGCCATTTTCTGGCGTCCCTGTGCATATTATTCTACACGCATCCTCGTTACTCGTTGTTGTAGACTACAATTTGTCACTGTAATGAACATAAATTATATCAGCGGTCTCCTAAGACAGAGCAGTTAATAACTGCAAAAATATCCGGCAACTCGTTAAAACAGAGGAGTACAGTAGAACACACTCAGTGCTACGTCAGCGCAGTATGCAACTGCAAAAACACAAGACTGCGGGAACGTCTCGTCGAATAGCAGTCGATCAGACATCAGAAGGTATGTGGCTGGGTTGGCGGACATCCAGGTTTGACAGTTTGAAACTTGTAAACTACACAAGAATTGAGAATGCGCATAAAGTACGCAAGAAAACTTTCGTATTTTATTATGTGACTGTTACATGTACAATTACCAAGGGAAAAGAACAGATATGGGTTTGTGTGAGCCGTTGGGATCAATCCGCTTGAACTGCCAGTTAATGATGAAGCTCGAAACGAAACGCATATTGCAAGCACAGGTGTGCAGCTGTATTAGCACAAAAAACAAATAGGAAACTAGTCATGCATCATAAAATCAGCTCAATCAAGCCTTTTAAGACAAGAGTTTTGAAATTTGGCTCAGAAAATCAATAAAATGTCCAAAATTTTATTTAGGCTTGATGTAATTGGACCCAACCAAAAAACACCTGTTTTTTTCAAAAAAACCCACTTAAAAAAAAACAATGAAACCCCCTAAAAATCCCACTTTTTTCTTTTCCTTTGAAAAATGTACTATGACTTAAAAAGTAAAATAAGCAGCACACTTTTACAATTGATTGTAAATTTTGTTAATGAAACATGACGAACAGCAACGATATTTGAAGGACTTGAATAAAAGAGAAGAATAATTTTAACGGTTTGAGTAAATTGTACTGGTTAACCTCTTCGGCTCTGTAAAATCGGTATATTTTAATCAACTTTTCTGCCTTCTCCGCATCCAAGCTGTTTCTGATGTTGGACCATATCAATCCAAATGTTGAAAAAATACACTATGTAGATGCTGAACTATCAGGGCATGTACTTAAACTTGGCGTGAAACTGCAGAGTTTGTGTGGGAGCGGTTTTTCTCTGCTTGTCCGCATGCTTGCCAAGCCTTGCCACTTTGGAGTGAATTGACCAACAACACTTTGCTAAAACAAAGATGGGGTGCGTTTCTTTATCCTCAGATTTGAATGTCATAGTGGCTATAACAAGTTATTATTGTGTAATTCTGAAAATGGTGATATTGCATGTTGCAATAAAACAATTCATAATGGAGTTTTTGCGTTTTTTTTAAAGAACAAAAACCTGTTTCTTTTCAAAAAAACGAAAAAACGGATTGAAAAAAACAGGTGGGTGTTTTTTCAAAAAAAACTGTCTTTTCTCAACCTTGATTATCTTTCAATCCTTTTTTTGTGATTTTCTCTTGATTGCACGATCTGGAACAAGTCATGTTACCATCAATTGGATTGGGTATGCGCCGTACATCTGGAGTATATGTCCATGGTATTGAAGAAACTAAGAATTACTGGCATTTGAGTGCGTAAAAATTAGTTTTGACATCAAAACAAGTTTAGAAAAATTAAATCCATGCAGCATGTATTAGCGGCCTTACAATAGGAAAAATCATCTAGTTACAGCATTTAAATTTTTGTGATTTCACTCTTTGGATGTTCCCATTCGTTCCCACTGCACGCCACTGGGTGGAGGAAACGTTGGCTAATAATAAAATAATCGCCAGAAGAGCTACTTTACTTGCTTGATTTGAAACCGGGTGGCAAATGCTACGAAAAAGCGAGTAGCAAAAAGAACAGCACTTAATATAAGTCGTTTTTTGATCCAAATCAAACGAAGATGAAAATATTATATTTGGAAAAACGTTATGTTTTTAATGTAAAACTAAGAATGAAGAAACGTATACAAAAAGGTTGAAATATTTTTGTCATCCAAAAAAGCAAAATATTCTGATTCAAAGCTGTTGGATCTAGCCCATGTAGCGAAATTTATGTATGATATTGTCTTTGGTCAAAACAATCTTAACCAAGCATTTGCGTTTGGTGCAACGAAGCTAATTGTTATCACAAGGGAAAAGTGAAAGCTGCTTGTAATTGCAGAAAAACATTATATTATCAAGATTTTTCTGTTTAAAAAATATTCTTTTACAGGTTTTGCAAACCTTTTACTGTGGGTAACTTGACTGACCTCATTTTTTTAGAACTGCTAGAAAATGAATTTGCATTTAACAATCTCGTTACAACTTCTACTTGTAATCACACTACTTTTTATATCATGCATTACTTGCGTAGCAGATACTTGCGACTAGCAATTTTGTGCGTTTCTTGTGAGTGAATTCAGACATGTTCCTATTTTGATTCAGTGCAACGTATTTGTTTGCGAACAGCCCAAAAACGAACACATTAATCTGTAGACAACATTGCGGTGGCTGGTCGCTGTTTTCAGTGACTCCTGATAACGGTTAATGATGCTGTTCGACGTTGTTTTATACTGAGTCGTTTTTACGCTACGTTGATATGTCATACATTCAAGCGTATTGAAAGGCTTATTCTATATCTGAATATAACCCAGGAAAACAATCTAATTTAGAGTCCTTCGGGAAAGCCATTTACGGAGAAAAATGTGAAGACCTCGCTTGGGCTTGGCAACCACAATGCAGCAGGTTGCTGTAAAATATGACATTTTCATCTGTCGATCCTAAAACGTGTTTCCGACCGAAACGTTATTATAGTTCACAGTGACGTTATTATAGTAAAGGTTATTATAGTTCACAGTGACGTAACTGGGGAGGGGAAGGGGTCATCTACTCCATAGCACAACATCTGGGGGACGCCAAGTTGAAGTCCGCATATTACGTAGTAATTATGAAATGTTAAATGCCAGCAAATGCTACGCAGTTGAATATACTCGTCATTACCACCGAGGTTTGCAAAGCGAGTGACCACTTTGTGACATTTTGAGACAGAGCTTCTGTTTCCAGTAATCCACATGTGATTTGCCTCACGGCTGCGTCATAATGCATTCAGATAGCCAGGTTTGCCATCAATCTGACGTTAGTCTCATTCTTTAGTTGCGTCGCAATTAGGCACGGTGAAAGGAAGAAGAGGAGTCAGGACGCCAAGAGCCCGGATTTGTGAGCCCGCAAAGTTACAAGCTGAAAAGTGATATAACTTGAATTGAATTTTCATGGTGTAAAGATGAATCTGTCTGTGTCGTGCGCTTTCAGGTCTTAGTCGCGACCATGCTCGCATCAATGATAACTTCTTGGATGGGATTTCACTCGTAGAGGCCATAAGCTAACCAAAATTTGGAGGCTCCCAATCGACTGGCAACTTTCCGACTTCTACAATGAAACGTACCTTCGCCATAACCTACTTTAATTTAATACTAATGAACATGAAATAAATTAAATTTTGAACACAATTTACTTTCTGAAAGTGAAAAGCTAAAGCAATGTGTAGAAAAGTGTTGCTCAACGGTTTGATGCAGAAGCGATCAGAGCCGGAAGAGTAACACAGTCTTTCAACGTTAAGATAAATATATTCCAAATTTCCAAAAATTGTACATTCATCATTCCTGCACAAAATCACTTAGCTAAAATAAGCAAGAAAGAGAAACATATTTATAAGTGCCTTGAAAAAGATGTCGTGAGGTACCTCAAGCTACAATGGATGATACGAGTGCGCATTTCCTCGTGGGCGTAACAACACAGACCGGATTATTCGATGTCCAACAAGTCCTCGAAAAGTCTTTGTATTACCCAAAACGTATTACCGTTTATTTTTCACCATTGGAAAAGTATACGCATGAATCCAGGACAACACAGAGAAAACCTTCATTTCACGATTTTGGTAGACGACAAAATTTAATTCAATTGGGTGAAAAATCAAAGTAGTCTTGTGAAGTATTCCAGGTTGTTTTCGCTTCAGAACATTTCAGGCTATTGATTTTAATAATTTTTTTGTGAAATGATTCAGGTTGACAAACCTCAGTGATCTTGTGAATAATCATATTGTTGGTGATCTCTCCAGAAAAATACATCATTTGAAGCAAAACATTCTGTAGATCTAGTGCGTTTACAGGCGCTAAGTTAAAAAAAAAGCAATTCATTTTTCTGAAAAAACTTTGTAAGTATCAAAAAATATTGCATGCCCGAGTTGTCAATTTTCAAGATAAGTAAGTTGATAAACAAACTAGGGAACTTTTGTAAATGACAGCAATGACTTCTTTCTCTTGAGTCAGATCTTCAAACCACTGCTAGGCCACCCTGGATCTCGGGGCAGGTGTTGAGCAGCCATTCGATTGTGTCTTCGTCAAGAACCGTCAGGCCGTGCAGTTGATGAGGTGGTCGATGGATTGGACATTGGAGGACAACAAGGTCGACGGTTTGTTCTTCTGCGCCACACTCACAGGTCGCAGGGGAGGACACAAGCAATTTGTACAAGCAGGAGCGGAAACGTCCAACACCGGTGCGGAGCCGGTGAAACAGGACCCAGGCTATTCTTGGGAAGGTCATGCCGGGTGGGTGCCGGTATCGGGGATGAAAGTGCGGAGTCGTTTGGGGTTGTCCACCCACTCCACATTCCATTGGTGATCCGCCCACTGCGCCGCACATATGTTGTTGTTGTCAGATAAATTGATGAGTTGTTGTGCGGCGGGTACAAGTGGGTGTCTCGATTTGAGGCGCCGTGCATTTGCACTCAGTGGACAGGTGAGCGCTGAATGGAGTAGGTGTCCAGGCTCCATGGCACGGCTTGCTGGAGACAATGTGGTTCCACTGCGACGAAGCTCAGCAGATTGGATGCCAAGGTTGTCCGCTGGTCTAGGACGCAGGCAAACACTTACAATTTGCAAGGCGTCGTTGATGGCAGGGTCAGTAAGGCAGGTGTGAGCAATGCGGCACCAGACAGGCGAGCAGTATTCTGCGGTTGAATGCACCAATGCTAAGGTGGCTGTTCGCAACGTTGTAGCTCCCGAACCCCAACCGGAGCCAGCAAGTCACCTCAAGAGCGCGACGCCTGATTTCAACTTTTTGTGAAGTGACTCAAGGTGTCGGCGATACGTGAGCGGCCTGTCCAACGTTACTCCGAGGTGTTTGGACTCGGAACAGAAGGGCAGGATTTCATTGTTGTAGTTGACCTTAAGCTCACGTTTAACGTCGTTGTTGTTAAGATGGAAGGCTAGCGACACATTTTTTGTAGTGCTGAGCTTTAGCTTCCAGGTCTGAAGGTATTCACCTATGGTTGCCATGTGACTCATATCTGCACAGTTCCTAAAGTCTTTCTGCAGATCGCTATCCTCCACAGTATGCCATTTTCAGGTTTTGTCATAGCATCTCGTACTTGTTCACAACAAGAAACTCATGACCACAAGTCGAGCAGTGCATGCAAAGTGTCGTTGCATGGTGTGTTGAAATTATGATTGGGAAATTTTTGCCAACTGCATGTTCAACTAATAAATATTTGTGCGCTCTTAATCGATTGAGAAACTCTATTTCGAATGAACGCTCTTCAGCCTAAAGCATTGTAGACTCTGGAGAAAGATTTCCTGAGAGCACATCTGATCGGGAAGGGATTTGTTGTTGAAATATGTCTGTTTAACTCCGCGCCAGGGCAGGTTTTTCGTACTCGAACAGTCAGTAGTACCAGCCTTGTATAAAATGTAAAATATGTAGCTCCGTTTTTTTGCGGAGATGCAAACAAACACACTACAAAGTGCGAAGTACTGAAAGCTGTGTCCTCCTTCGGGTAATGCATACAGCAAAGAAAAACTCATCTCTTAACAGCAGCACGAAACAGCCTAGCGGTGTCTGCTCGTTTCCACCGCTCTGTTACACTTACGAAGGCGACCGAACCAGGCATTACACAATCACATCAACACATGAACAATGGAAATAGGTATCCTTGTTATTCGGCAAGTGATGGTCAATATTCCAGATAAGCTGCCACACTGCAGGTCTGACTTTAGTGGCAAAAACCCCAGAAAAACGTTTTCACACAGGTGGTAGTCAATTTTTGAAGTTCACGTGCTTCTGTATTAGTCTCTCTTTTCTTGATTTGCAGATAACTCAGAAACTCCAATTTGCAAAGTCGTTCATAACCTTGTCAAAGTTAGTTTGCGCATTAGCAGTAACTTTCCACTGCGTTTGATTTGCAGAACTTTAAAGTTTACTAGTACAGTATTTTGTCGCACATGGAGCATCACTTATTAATAGCGATTTATGGGTTTTGATATTACGTTTGTTATTAGCAAAGGTTTAAACACAAGCAGGAAAATTAATAGATTTTTTCAATATATTTTCAATAAACAATTTCCTGCTTTCAAAACGCAGGAAAATTAATAGATTTTCAAGATATTTTCAATATGTTAAGCTAGAGGTTCTTCTTTCATGGTTGTTTTGTGGCAAATAAAAATTGTGGAGATAGCAATGAAAAAAGCTCCGGTGACTACTGCAATCCCTCGTCATTATGCTCATTTGTTTGCCTAACACATGCAGAATATAGGCTTGTATAAACAATAGTGATTTGAAGACATGGGATAAGTTGTTAGACGAATATGCAAAGTTCTGAACAGATCCACATATAGAGAAAAATTCACAGATTTATAAACATTGTTGTGAGTGGATACTCATCCTAGGTAACTTCCTTGCTGTAAATAGAATGGAAGTGATGATTAATGATTAATGTTATGATGCCGATGTGGTAACACAGTTCCTTGATATCCCACGCATTTTTGCTTAAAATGAAACTTGCTGCCATTTTTTTGCCAACAAAAATCATCCCACGCGGTTTTCGTTTGTTGATAAAGCGTTCAATTCGTGGAAAAATACATACAAGACCATGGTAAGTTTTTTGCTGTCATTTATTCTCATCCTTAGTGACTAGAATGGAAAACAGGGCAAGTGGAGTTATAGTAGTTACAAATAATCGGGTTGAGAAAGCAGGTTACTTTCAGCAACACGACATTTTTCACATTAGAATTGATGGTGCCTTTATTTGTTGCACAAATTTGTCGTTCCTTGTACTTTCTACCTGAAGAGTTTCTTTTACGTCGATAAAACGAAAAATAAACACCTTTGATGTCTATATCAGATGTTGCAAAACAATTTTAGGTTCTATCACTACTTCTTAACCCTGGAATACTATCGCTTTTGTTTTGTCACGTTATTGGTATCGTCGGGTCTGCTAGACCCGGTTTTTTAAATAAAAAAAATACCTTTTCCTTCAACTGCAGTTTGTCACAAAACTTACACTGAAAATATGAGTCTCACTGAGCAATTTGAGCAGTTACAAAGTTACTTTACTCTAATATGATACGATTTTTAATGAAAAGTAAGTAGACCAAATATAGCGAAGGTGTCAGGCATGCCTAAAATTCAATTGCTCATAAAAAAAAATATGGGCGTAAACAACTTCTTTTGTATACTGCTAACACGACCATAGAAGCATGCCCTGAGTGAGTTTCAGCGTTTTACAGGCTCTGCCCCTATAAACCATATAGTGGGGTTATGCGCACCCCACCACCCAACACTAATCCTATCGTCGGGTCTGCCAGACCCTAACTCGTGACGAATTCGCTCCCTTGCAAAATCTTGAAGAGCGTGGATGACCGCAATCGCACCTATTACTAGTTACACAAAAACATGAAGCTACTGAAGAGTTCAAAGCGCGCCGACTTCCGCTTCCGTAGTTTAACGTGAATGACCTCATTTGACCCGGGTCTGGCAGACCCGCGATAGTGTTCCAGGGTTTTAAAGTGTGCTATGGTCAATCTGATCTAACGGCTGTATTTACTCTGGACAGAATCATAACGTGTGTGCTGGACGTTGCCCCTATTTGGCTTAACAATCTATGACAACATTTATGAACCAACTTAAGCCTGGATGAGCTAAGCAACCTGCTCCAGTAGGTTTCATTTGCGCATATTGAAACTCAGGATTGCACTATGGCAAATTATCAGCGGACATTTCTTTGGTGTTTGTTATAAGACAGCGCTTTCGCAATGACAAAAACTTGTGCAAACCAATCTGACTTTTACAGAAGAGACATGAAATGCAAGCTTAAAATTACTGGTTAGTGCACGAATCTATTTTCTGAGCGTTAAGCGAAACGCAATAACGGCTTTTGCAGGTTCGAACTGGCTAGGTATTTTCCCAAGAAAACAGATATGGAACAAGTGAATGCATGTGGTGAAGTGAAACGTGAATGAAAGACATGAAGTTCTCGAGACTATACTGTCTACATCACACAGGATACAGCACAAATTTCTGATCGAAGATGTGCAAGTAAATATTATTGGCAGCGCTTCAGATCAGCGACAGCATTTCATAGGCAACCGCAACACGCTTCTGTTAAGTAACGCGACAGCGCCATTTCGTGGGCAAATTAAACCTTGCCTTTCGAACGAGACGAGGTGACGAGACGATAGTGTCCGCTACGCGTCTCACGGCTTGCTGCCGCTCAAAGTTACTGCGAAGTTTGTGTGCAAATTCAAATCCGAGGGTGAACTCTGCAAAATTGCGACAGCTCAATTAACACCCAACCCTTTAGATGATAATCAGGATAGTTCTAGAGTTCTATAGCAACGTGTATTATAATCAAAACCCATTCTGCCCTCTGGACGAGATAAAGTGATATTTTATAGCGAGTGCATAAAATTACTGGTTGCGTTTAGAATTAACGCATGCCAAACTTCTCTCGATATTAAGAACCTGTGACAATGATTTTTACAACGTAAAATCAAATCTGTTTGACTCATTTACACTCACAAGATAAATGCTCCTTCAAATGTTATTTTATAAAAATATTTTTTCTTTCACTACCTTTATTGTCTTTTCACGTTTCTTTCAATGCTTGGAACTGCTGCACACGTTGTTAGCATACGTCATTGTAAGTGATCCACTGACAAACGTGGTAGCTTTATGGTTACTAACTCTGCTTTTGCAATGCTCTTTCCTTTTGATCACTGCACGCCACACTTCGAGTGGGAGCTTTCAATGTTAAAAATCTCTGAACAAAAGAAACTAAACAATCAATATATAATAAATGTTTTGGTGCAAGTAGTTGAATATTGTTCGTGAAACAATTTTTGCTGAAAATTCATAATGCAGTGACGGATGCATATTTGACAGTTGGAGGAAGCTGTCGACACATGGAGGCGTTGAAATAAAAATACTAACTGAAGTTCCGAACGAATCAATTTGATGTTTCGAATGTTTGACCGGTGTATTCCTATATTTTGTCATTGTTTGTCACATCCGCTTTTGTTCTGGGGAGGGCCGCGGCAACGGAAGCCTGATTGGGTCTCGAAAGACCTAAAGGCTTTCAGCAATGACATTAGCATGATCAGTGTCTTCACATTAACGAATATCAATGCCAAGTTAATTGAAGGTAAATTGAGCAAAATTTTTATTTCAGAAGTGTGTATGAAACTAGTAGCCCTTCGCATTAATCGGTACACCAGAAGCAGCTCGCAACTCGCAATTTCAAAAAGGTTGGTGATGCCTGCCCACAGGTTTTGCTACTACCAGGGGAAGCCCCTAGGTGTTTTGCTCGAAAAGGCTGTTCACAATTTCGCAGTGACGGGTGGATCTCTTGTTCAGACATTGCACTGCTATAAAAAACAGGTTTCCCACAGCGGATTCCTTGTAGTAAATTTATTAACGAGACAATAAGACATGACCAAGACGCAGTATAGCTTTTGTTATGGATGGGTGAAGAACATTAGCAAGCTCTGAAACTTCAGTGAAATTAGCAAATGTCTTTGCAAGCAAATGCATACTCAGCAACCGCTGTTTTTTGTCTAGTAACCGTTTCAAAAAGGTGATGCGAATCGTGCAAGGCACAGAAAGTTAAATATGCATCGAAAATGTCGCAGCAACTAAAGTTAGAAAAAAGTTTGAAATGTGCATTTCTGCAAGACAGCAAGATTCCGCTGACCATTATGATATGACTGATGACCCTTTGCTTCGATTAATTCTCCACAAAACACAGGGTTGGTCTGACAGTGTTCATCATTAACTTCAGTCAGGTTTTGCTCTTCCGAAACAAAGCCAAATTCACCCAAATAAGTTGCACTAACAAATTGAATTCTACGTTAAGGTCAACAACAACGACTAACAGCTCCAATTTTGTTGCAAGCTTTTGAAAATCAGCCGACTGGGCTCTTCTGCTATGACCCGTGCCGGATTAACAATAGTAGCAAATGTAGCAATTGCTACTGGGCCCGCGCTTTTGGGAGCCCCGCGGTCTTCTGTAATAAATCTTATTTATTACATTATGTAAAATATTTGCTTTCAGTCTAGGAAGTCGGTATTTTCGCCAAGTTTGCCATAAGTAGTAAGCGAATGTTTTCAATTAAAGACTGTCTGTGTCCAGAAATTCTTGTTTGATTCTTTTTGTACAGTTGCGTAACAAAGGGCATGAGATTTCGGTCAGTAGTGTTGCCATTTCAACTGATTTGCTGCTAAATCTAGCAGAATTTTCTCACTGTTAGCTGTGAAATTTTCAATCTAACAGTTATCTGGTTATTTAGCAGGATTTACCAACCGTTTGGCAGGTTTAACAGGTAACACATTCCTGACCAAAGGTTCTTTCAACAGTTTTTCAAGGTGAAAACTTTACACCTTCTTCATCAACAAATATACTTCTCGTCTTTATGAGGTTTTTAATTGGGTCACACCAGGACAAAGCACAACGAGCTGCCTGCAATTATTTTGAATTTTCATTATGCTCTAAGCAGATACTAGTATCATATTAACAAGTACTTAGATGGCTTTGTGAAGCCTAATTGATTTGCTTGTGTGCTTAGTGAGTGCGTTAGCATAAAGACAACATTGGTGGATTATGTTTTTATCCCACGGCACGATATTTCCAAGTGGTTCAGTTACGCTAGTTAGTATTAATGTCTGGTAAAAAAACTTCCTGGTAAACCAAAGCTGCCAAAAGTTTCGACATATATGGTTGCAAAATTCAGAACTTGAAAGTTGGCTCAGTGCCTACTGCATATCCTGCCGATTCAAGATAAGCCTTTTGCGAAGTTTGCAACAATGCCATTGCGACCTCAAAAAGCACAACTGGTAGCAAAAGCACTTAAATAAGACTAAAGAACTTTTTGCATGCCCCTTAATGTAACACAAAGATTTAAGCTACTAAGACCAGTTCTAGAAAGTTGTATAGGGCTGAAGCTATGCTCAGATTGTTTATAACTGACCGTTGTTCTACTGTATAAAAACATGCAACCACTTGAAATAAGAGATCGTCAAGAACTGTGTGTCATACAAAAAACGAAGTAATCTGCAGTGACGTTTGTCAAAATGTTAACCAAAAGAAAAGCATTGGCCGAGAGGTGTGTTGGCCAAGACCGGCATTTTCTCCCCGTGCATATTCAGAGCGACTGCAAGAAGAAAAATGAATATGTTATATAACTTTATAGGTTTCTTTTAATCATGTTAAAAATAACAGTTTTTTTCACAGAATTTCACTATTTTTAGCACATTTTAGCTTAAAATTTGCGACAAGATTTTTAGTAGAATCTAGCAGTTTTTTGACACCATTTAAAAGATTAGGTCACAACCATTTGACAAGACTGGTGGTCAGCAGTGTTATGATGCAAACTAGAGAAAGCATGCAGAGATCAAAGCTATAGTAACACGGATGCCTTGCCCACACGCTTTGTGATTGAGCAAGTGTTGAAATGTTTTTTTAAACTCAGGGCCCCGCGCTACCTTAATCCGGCACTGGCTATGACTATCATGTGATTAAAACTTGCACATATCTGCTTCCAATTAAATAAGCTCCACAAAGGCAACGAAGTTTGATTAACTTTCAAATTTTGAAGGAATTGGAAATCGATTTCACAAAATCTACACAAACTTGGCCTTGGAATGTTATTGAAATGGATCCCAGCGTTAATTTCATGATATATAAGTAAACAGCCTCATAAGTGAAAATGTGCAACCAATAAAATTTACTGCAATACAGTTCGATAAGAAAGCCAAGTGAAGTTTTTAGTTGCGTCAGTAAACCTCGTTTGTGTCATTAAGTACACACCCAAAGTATTTGACTATCACGATGACAAATTGCTGTTGCAAGTGTCTAGTACAGGGGTGGGCAATTAGCGGCCAGCGGGTCACATCGGATCCGCCACAGCGTTTTCATTGGCCCGCGGAAGCATTCAACTTTTGAATTAAATGCTACAATAACAAAAAATTTTGAAACTGCTCAATTTAACAGGTGGCAAGTATTTTATTTTGCGATCTGATTTAATATTTTTAGAAAAGTGTAGAGGAAGGAATTTATCCTGGACGTTGAACACAAGCGCATTGCCTTCGTTGCAGCTAATAACCTTCCTCAAAATCAGTAAACTCTTTCAGTTTACATTTGCAATTTTTTCGTAGGTTATCGCTTGATATGCTTACACCCAACAAAACCAAATAACGTCTTAGGATCTGGGTTTCACATATGAATTACAATCCCTAAAATTAGGGGTATAGCTGAAATGAAAATTATGGTGTACGATGCAAATTTTAGTGCAGCAGACAACTTAAAGAATGAACTGGAAAATGAAAACAAAAATGCTCATAACAAGCATTTCAGAGTTTTATAATTGTACCCTGTGCATTATATTTCGAATTTTGTTCCTGTTCGTCACTGGATTGGACGTTTATTGTAGTCGTGGGATGCAATCGGATTGTACCGGATGTTTGTTGGAAAAACAGCTTGGCAAAAGATTTTAAATTTCATTACAATAGATCGAAATTGAGTAGAAGATAAAACTTAACCAAGTCGTTGTACGTGCTTTAACATTTTGGCAAAACAAAAAGCTAGATTTTTAATAAGCTAAATCAAATGACTTCACATCTACGACAACTGATATTTAGGATAATGTAATCCCACCGCTGTGGAATATCAACAACTGTTGAGCCATGCATATTTGTACAATTCGACGTAAAACTTTTCCAAAGAAAACCTACATCACGTATCGTACTGCGTGCTTTGATCATTCTTTATTGGCGTAATTGTTAAATTAATTTTCTTTGAGGTAGTGCCAAACATAGTTTCATCCAGAGAGTTAAAAGTTCTGAACACTTTACGGCAGCACTGAGGGAGTAGTAAGGTTTCAAATTTTAAACATTTCAAGATCAATTTAAATTTTCATTATATTTCTTATGGCAAGTTAGAAACGACAAAACTTTACGTTGCAATACTTTTATTTAAATAATTTAATGCTGTAGAAAACTGCCACATCTATAATGCGAGAGAACTTTTAGCTCAAATATTTGACTGCCAAAATGTTTGATAGTGCACAGTGGAAGTCATTTCACAAACAGGAAAGGCTTGCAGATATTAAGCAGATCTGCTCTACCTGACGCCATGAGGTCTTCTCTGTGAGATGGAGTGTTTGAATTTGAGATATCTTGCACATTGTCGAGTATAAGAAGAAACTAGGAAACAAGTTTGTGGAAGGTTTGTCGCACAGGCAAAGTGCTATGTAATTTCTAAGCTCTTTTATTTCTAAGCTCAAAAATGTTTCTAAGCTCTTTTTATTATTTTGCAACAACCCATCATACATTGGCATGCAAATTAGATTTTACTGTGGTTAAGAAGCCTTCAAATCTGGTATTAGATAGATTTGGCAAAAAAACGCAATTTGATAGTTGTGAAATTTCGGAAAACTTGGAAATAGAGTTAATACTTTTAATTTATTGAAGACAAGGTCGTGCTTCAGATCAACCTCGGAAATATCCTAGCATGTTAAGTGCTTCAGACGAATGCTCCAAGTCAGTCGCATGAGTCTGAAAGAGCAAAACAAACTCCGTTGGTCAACTGTGAGAAGCCTCCAAACATTCAGGCCTGATACCGCTCAGCTGCTAAGCTGGTGCCAGGCACAAAGCATTCCTAGCTATTTATTATTCCATCCGGCCTCACCGTTACAGCGCGATAACTTGCTACAGCGCGATAACAAGACCAGAGCCTTTTTTGATAGTCCATTAAGCTTTCGCGCTTGTTCTGTTTCACGTACAATCAGTGCCATAACAGCCCAACTCAGGGCCCCCCAAAATTCTTACAAGGCCCCCTTGTAATGGTGATTTATAAAAAATGTTTTCGACGTTATCCTACATCTCGAGGACGAATGGCCTTCAAAACAAAATATCCTAATTGCAGACACAATTTTGGCAGTACCAGGCCTGTACCAGGTTTGAAGGTGGTGGTAAAATTATTTTTTTAGGGAGGAAATATTTTTGTTGGGTCGGCAAATAGCTCAACGGTAAACGTGTCCGCCTCCCAATTGGAAGGTTGGGTGTTCGATCCACCCAACCTCTCAATTGGAAGGTTGGGTGTTCGATCCACAGCCACTGAGTGAATTGCCGCAAAGCTCCTTGCGCAAGAGCGTTCACCTGAACCGCCCTGGCAAAAAGCACAAATCAGGCTTCGGCCTGCCGCCAATTGCCGTCACCAAAAAAATATTTTTGTTTTTATCATATGTTTAAAACAAATTTTTCTGAGCACAACAAAATTTGGGGCGACACAAAAAAGATTTGGGGGTAATTCCCCCCGGATGCCCCCGTGGCTGCGGGCCTGGGCAGAACCGTCGCCAGAAAGTCTTCCATTGGGGTCCTTCATGTTTGTGCAGGGGGGCTCGACATTCTAAAAATTTATGTATAATTCACAACGTGAACAGCATTTGCAGGTTTGCAAATAATTATAAATGTTTTCCCGCAAATACCCATAATAGACTCGTAGTTTCGAACTAAATTTTTTTGAACGAGCTTTACAAAAGGGATTGGGTCGTAAAACCATTGTCATTTGATTGACGGCGATTATTCAGAGATGTCGTGATGAAATGCAAATCTAAAAAAAATTGCAAGAAATCAGAATCAAGCCTATCGTTCAGTTATGAAAACGCTATTACCGAATGAGAAAACCTGAGACTGGTCAAGCAGTGCGCCGCGATGCACGATTTCTTCTTTAGCGCAAATTGATAAACTTTACCACAAACTTAAATGAAATATGCTTATAAAGTGTGCGCATTTGGCTTTTGACAGGCCGAAATACACATGCATAAACATTCCCGATGTCTAGACTTGTTAATCTCCTGGTGCATGGCATATGTTTAGATTAATAAAATAACATTTTGTATCTCAAATCGCCTATAAATGTTAACAAATATAGACTAAGGCCTACGTGGACGCAACGGCTAACATCCATAATCCACCAGCTGCACTACTCTGTTTTGGGACAACTGAGCAATGATTGCTGAATAGACTCTTCTAAGTGCACAATTAACTCCAACTGGCTGTCTGAACAGCAGACATGTTCAGATTAATAACATTTTGTCTCTCAAATCGCCTGTAAATGTTAACAAATACTAAGTCCTACTTGGACGCAACGTTTAACATCCATAATCCACTAACTGCACTACTTTGTTTTGGGACAACTTAGCAATGATTGCAAAATAGATTCTTCTAACGACACAATTAACTCATTTGGCTATCTGAACAGCAGGCTACGCAAATGTGCAACTTTGGATGTAAGCACCAAAGGTATCTTGCTGCTGTGCAGGACAAAATAAGAGAAGACTACCTGGGCTAGACATTGTACATTTTTTCACAACAATCACTGTACAAAACACATTGATCAAGTGGAAGTTTGACTTCTGGACGTATACAACTAGGCATTTAGGCAGTGTCGGATAAATGTCCGCGAGGCCCATTAGGGCAAAGTCCGATAGCGAGGCCCCTTAGGCGTTCGCTCATGTCCGATCCTTTGCCTGCAGAGGCGTATTGCGGAACTTGCTAGCGGATTGTTGTACTCTCGGTCTTTATTGCGTAACAATAACACGGCAATAAATCTTCAAATGTTAACTTGAAGTTATGGTGGTAGGCGTTTTGCCGCATGTGACCAGGGCTCCCACTAATGTTTTTTTTTCACCCAGATCTGCTTTTTTAGTCGACCTGTGTGTCTAGGTTTAATTATGAAAACTCGCGTTAAATACTATGTGTTGTTTGAAGTGAAAAATTTATCAGCAACTTCAATGCGTTCAATAATATAAAGATAACTTTATACTACAATGTTTACAAGCGCACATCAGGTCAGAAAGTACGCATATCGGATGAAGCAGAACGTGTTCAATCAGTTTCTTATGCTCATATAAGATCATTATCAGGGTTATATACAACCTCGCCCCTCCCTTTTCTAGGGGCCCCCCTCAAGGTATTTCGCAAGTAAATATTCCTCATTTTTGGTGAAAAATTATTATCCGCTCATATAACGTTTTCCGAATCACATCATAATTCAGTGCTCTGCCTTCAAGGAGGCCCCCAGAGCAACTGCATTGTGTAAGTACTCTGCTTTCAAAGGGACCACAATAGTAACTGCAATATGCAAGTAGGCTCATTACGCTTTCAAAGCGCCCCAATCGCAATTGTAATGTGTAAAGTACCTTGGTTTCAAAGGGGCCCAACTGCAACTGTAATGTATAGGTAGGCTACTTTGCTTTCAAAGGCCCCCCCCCCAACAGCAGTTGTAATGTGAAAATACCTTGTTCAAAGGGCCCAAAGTAATATAATGTACAAGCATTTTTCTTTCAAAATGCCCCTCAACTTCACTGATTTATAGTGCTTCATATTTCAATTTGGGGGGTCGAAACTTTCGTTGAGGGGCTAAGTGGTGACTGGACTGAATTTTGGGCCCCTGTGACAGCGTGCCCCCCCAATTGGGGGATATTGAGTGCAGCTGATGCGGCTCTGCGTACAGTTCTGTGTTTATACAATCCCATGATTCTGTTTCTTTTCCAACCTCGCAATGACGATTTACTTGTATTTCGTATTTTTAACACGTGAGTTTTCATCTTCACAGCATTAATACTTTGCTTTGTCAGTTATGCGCTTGAAAAAGTTGAATCAAAATGCAAACCAATATTTTAAGGTTTGTAAATTATTTGGGTCAAAATACAAACCACTTATTTGAGACACAATGCTAAAAATCACGAGGCAAAACCAGATTTCTAGTGCGTGTTTCCTACAAGCAAGGATTTCCACACGCAATCTGAAGTGTAGAAGTAGCAGAAGGAAATTTGCAAGAGAACGCGAAATTTGTTTCATTCAAGGTGTTGCGATCGGAAAGGCCGAGCGGCATGTGCGCAAAGCTTCAAACTGTGGCAGCAAACAACAATAGAGATCACCCGACGAGATCACTCTATTATTGCTTGTTCGCGCCACGTATATACGGTGTTGTTCTTCGCACGCATTCCGTACGTGGTGAATCGCACATTCAACGCAACACCACCGGGGAGGTTGCAACAACATCCCCTCCTTTTTACAACAAACCGCACGGATCGCATGTTCCTTTTGTGAAGGTTGCACCTGGCACGACCTTCACATCCTGGTCACAGCACCACTTTGTTGCGATCGAAAAGGCCGAGCGGCATGTTGAAACGATTTCTGCACTAATTATAACAATTAATTTGGTTGCCAAGTATTTATAGCGTTCAGTTTTAAAAAAAACATTGACCTAAAACGTTTGCATTTACGGAAGGTGAAAGGTGAACCTTTTTGATGCAAGAAACCTATATCCCGAGCGCAATCGAAATGACCTTCGTGTATTCAGTCCTTTCAATGGACCTTAGGCATAGCTTTTATGCCACATTTAATGGCACTGGTGAGTTGTGCAACAGGTTGAGCGAAGTTAAGTAAACGGATCAGGTTGCGCTCACCTTCATTCGACCGCGCAATTTTGCACGGTGCCTTTCAAGCCACAAGCAAGAATTTGGAAACGCTACCTGACCAAACACAGGGCGACATACAAATATTTCTTTAAACTACCAGGTGATTCCCCACACGGTGATAGCAAACATTGTCGTGACCTGTGAGTCCAGGGTTTCCAAATGGTACCGAATTGCCTCAATCACTGTTTTCCAAAAAAATGCCAAATGTTTGGTAATGTTTTTGTCAGTGATTTGCTATTTTTCAAATACCATTTGTCAGTTTTGACAAAACCATCCATTTAGCATTGCTTATCAAACAAACCCCAAACCACAGCGACTTTGCCCATACCTTAGAGAAAATATGCAGCTCAACATTCATCGTTGTGAATTATGGTTCTAATAACCCTTTAATTTCCGTGAAGTCTTCTTGCTGGTACTGTGCTTTACAGTGGTTCTTAAACAGAAATATTGCTTACAGTTTTTAACTATGCATGAAAAAGAATCATTTCGCTGCCAAATATTATCTAAATTGTAAACAGATGATATATTTTGTCTACTGAGTAGGCATTTTGATTAACATGAATACAGATCTTTCTATAATTTCCAAGTTTTAACAATTGAAATGGAAAACATATGAATTGCTAAAAATATTGACTATCGAAAAATCATCATTCCCAATAACATTGCCATTGTCAAACTGTTTTGCCTAAAATTTGCAATAAACTGGACAAACACTTGCCATATCTTTGTGAAGCATCTGGCAACCCTGCCTGCGACCGCATCCTCAACTGCCTTTTTGGGTCCACGACGCACGCACTGTGTTATTACCTTTACATTATTACCAGATCCAACGTAACTTTTTAAAACTATACGAGCTTCGATTTGGTTGACTTTTACAGCTTATTTGCGGTTCAAAACTATTTGGCCGAAACAATTTGCTGCCGTGTAAAATAAAATCTGTTAAATGCAATGAACTTTGAGGATGATTCAGTAGTTGCCATCAGTGGCGATTCAAGAATGAACAAACTTGGGTGCCACTGCGGGGCCAAAGAAAAAAGTAGGCGGGCAAACATAAATGTCTCTCCTGCGTGGTGATTTTCCGTTTTATTGAAGATTAATTTGCTATGATTAACCCTATCAAATCCAACATAGGCTTGCGAATATCGTCAGAACCGTCGCCAGAAGTTTTGAAATCGTTTAAAATTTTGCTGGCTGAAAGTTATCTGGTGTATATGTCAATGAAACGAACTTGCACGTGACATTAGGCACAAAACGGGGGGAACAAGCAGGGGGCAGCCAAAAATCAGGGCGCCATGGCCCACCCAGGCCCGCCCTTAGAACCGCCACTGGTTACCAACTTATACTTTCAAACCACAACCAACTGATACTTTCAAACTACTCTTTCAAAATAATCGAAAATGCAAGATGTAAAATTGCTGCTGCAGGCTAATTAGCAAGATAACATCTGAAACTTCAATCGAACCTCGTATTTTGTGGAGGTTTCAGCAGTTTTCATCTTACCGGTTATTAAAAATTCCAGTCATAGTTTTGCTATGTCGTCTGTCCAAAGATATAAATGTTTCGAAGTTTTCTGAAATCGTGTCATTGTAAACGTTTGAAGGTGCTTTTTCACTAACAAAAAATATTTTAAAATCCGGTAAATATCATAATAATATTTGTTTCTTAACAGAATACTCATGAACTTGCTGATTTCAGCCAATGCAAAACACTCGCAAATCTTTGTTTATGACAACGCATGATAAATGGTTTGTTCTAATATTGTGGTCTGCTGATTAATGCAACGCTTACGTGTAAACTTATCTGACTAGCTCTGCTTCACACGTACCATCTTCATTAAAATGAAAGAGCGGCCAGCCTTCTAAGCACTCAGCATTCTTTCCAATGCAATATGCAGAGCCGGATTTAAGGGTAGGGGGGCCCGGGGCAATTTTTACTGGAGGGCCCCTATGACGTAATCAATGACGTCATCGTTTGTAAAAGTTATGTTTTCGCTGATTAGCAAGGTTTCCGTTTGTTTTTTTCCGGTAGTCGAGAATGTGCTTACTCAAACTCACATACAGTTAGCTCCGAGAAGGGAATTTGTGATATGGATACTAGGGTGTATTTCTACTAGGAAAAAATATTTCAGACTAAAGAGTGATTCAGCAAGAAACAACATTCACCCGAACAATAAGCAGAAACCTGAGATTACAAACAAAAACACCGGAAAAAGAA
>Ga0210059_1004929_pt1 | contig 21482 bp, 15 predicted proteins | sample Ectturendosymbi2_FD_188042 | JGI IMG/M metagenome (GOLD analysis project Ga0210059, IMG submission 188042) | Ecteinascidia turbinata endosymbiont from Florida, USA - Sample 2 (SPAdes) (version 2) | ecosystem: Host-associated > Tunicates > Ascidians > Unclassified | place: Key West, Florida...
ATTCCCATTTATGAATTGCCTTCCCTCCGCTGTGGGTTTTACAAAGTCTTTAGTGACAAAACCAAAATCATCTTCAATGGTTACGCAATGATTGACGTCAAGAAATTCAACTTCGCCTGTTTTCTCGCCAGTGCTTTAAAATTTTAATTTTTGAGTAAACACTTATTTCATGAGTCAGTTTTTTTTTTTGTCGCCACTAGTATTCTTGACGTCAGTCAGTTTGTTAAGATGTTATGATTTATGAGCTTGCATTACGAAATTTTAATTGTAGTCTTGAGTTTGTTTTTTCTCTGCTGTTACTTCAGCCTTTCAACTTTTCACCTGTAAACTTTGCTTGCAATTTTCAGGACTGAGGATGCGTAATTTTACGTGAAATCGATTTCCTATTAAAAATTTGCTGATCGATTCCTTGCTTACGCCCATCGTGGAAAGTACATACTTGAATAGAGATATGTGCAAGTTTGAATCATCGCAAAAAGACGAAAGCAGATGGCAGTCGACTGATTCCTCGAAAGCATGCAGAAACACTAGTGCTTTTAAGTACGTAAGTATTTGCACTTTCCACAGTGCATTTGAAATCAATTGAAAGTCTCTGCGAAGCTTGTGTAGCTTTTATCAGCGGCGTCACTTCACTTTGTTTGACAAAGGAAGGTTTGAGTTCCGCACAGATACGGCAGCAGCGACAAACTTCGCGGACATCTGAAGCTGAAAATGGGAGATTTCTAGTGCGCACGAAATGGAGTAGTCGAGTGACACACGGATGGCCAAGTTGTTTGCGCATGCCAGTAAGATCGGGCAATGCTCTTTGAGCTGTATTGAGAGTAACTGATGAGGTCGGAGAAGTGCGAGACAGTGCATCGGGCACAACGTTATCTCGACCAGGACGATGAATGTATTGTACTCGATTGTCCAATTCGGCACGCCACACCTGAAGTTTGGTGTTCTTTATTTTGCCCCGACCTGCTTGGCGAAACATGGAGATTAACGCCTTCTGATCAGTCACGAGAAGAAACCGGCTGCGATGCAAGAAATGCGACCAATACCGAACAGACTCAATAATGGCTAACGCTTCCTTTTCGACAATTGGATAGGAAACTTCGGATTTCGATAACGTTCTAGAAAAAAATGCGACAGGGCGGTCAGCTTGGCTGAGAGTGGCTGCAATGATGTACTCAGAGGCGTCACAATCAACGCGGAAGGTACATCATCCCGAATACAAGTAAGACTGACGTTAACAAGGTTGGAACGCAGTTCGTCGGAAGCTTTTAATTGCTTCGGGGGAAGGAGGCAAAATTTCAGTGCTAGATGTAGCGGTCGAGCTTTGGACGAAAAGTTGACTATTTATTTAACGTAGTAAGCAAACAGGCCTACAGTGCGTTGCAATTCACCTTTTGATTGGGGGAAGCGGCAGATTCAAGAGCCGTTTGAGGCGTTCAGGATTGGGTCGAATTAAGTTGTGCGACACCCTGCACCCGACCAAGTCAATTTCAGTTTTGTTTGTTTCACATCTGGCATCATTAAGAGTGAGGTTTTCGGCTTCGGCAGCACGAAGGAATGCCTCAAGACGTCTGTCATGATCTGCTTGGTAAGTGCCCACAACAGTGACGTTGTCAAGGTAAGCGTAAGTACCAGAATGTTTGTACTTTTCAATAATAGAATCAATCATTCGTTGGAAAACAGAAACGCCAATTGTAACACCGCAAGGTAAGCGTCGATATGGAAACAGTTTGTCACACGCTTGAAAAGCAGTAAATTCTTGATCCTTTTCGTGCAAATGTATTTGATGAAAAGCTGACTTTAAATCCAAAGCGCTGAATGCGCGACCTTTGGCAATCTTATTCAGGGTGGTCCAAGATTGCGAGCATGAAGGGCCGCATAACGGTTTGAGGAAAAATTTGCGGGCCGCAAAGAGAGGAACTCCTTTGCAAATAAAAGGCTCCTTTGCTGTTCTAATGGACCTATTTTTTGCTGCACGCCTAAAGCAATTTTTGATTCTACGGCAATGTTCAAGTTTTCTGTTTATTTGCAACTCAAAATAGAGATTTTCTGCTACAAACAAGATACACAACACACCAGCAAAACAACAAAACAATTTCTGTGTCCTAGTTTTGGTTATAAGTCAACGTCTGCTTTAATTTCCGTAGTCGGCAGACGCAAGCAGGCATGCAGGTTTTATTAGCCATTCCATTTCGTGTGTCGTTTTTCAATCGCGTCATAATTGAGAAAGCATTTTCGCAAATTACGAACATGGAGAACATCTTCAGTGCAAATCTCTTAAGCGGGGCATTTGTCCGGTTGCCCTCCCCCCCTGATTGCGGGCCTGGTTACCCTTAAATAATTTTAAAATGCTTCCCTAGCATTTCCATGGTATTTCCAGTAAGTTTTTTCGTGTTCGGTGCTGTAATGCCGCTTTAAATAAAAACTCTTTCGGAACGGATACTGCTTGCAAGCACACCAGACACTATGGTTTACCATTGTTATTGGCGAAGAAATGCCTTTCCTTCCAATTAGAATTGAACTTTCTCTTTTCCTATTACATTTCTCTTTTGACACTCATTTTTGTTAAATCGCTATACTTGACTAAATATTACTTCAATAGTTCAACAATGCACATTTAATCTAACTCGAAAATTAATTATAGAGTCTATGCTTGCAACATAGATAAAAAAAAATAAACGCATTCTTTGTGTTCACAGAGTACTGTAGTGTTAGCCTGGCATAGAGGTTAGCTATGTAACGTCATACATTGTAAAAAGATATTGTTACCCCCTAATAGCTACATATTGACTTGCACTTCAATGATGCTTGACTTGCCAGGATTATGTGGCTAATAAAAAGTATTTATGATTTTGTGTAATATGCGGCATACAGAAAACGTTCCCGGGTCGCACAAAAACTGCCCGCGGGCCGCATGTGGCCCGCGTGCCACTGTTTGGACCACGCTGGATTAAATCATTAATTCGAGGAAGAGGACAAGCATCCAATAGCGTAAACCTATGAACGGTTCACGTAAATCAATTGCTAGACCAATGGTTCTCAAACGGGAGCCACTTGGTTCACCGAGGGAGGAATTTTTAATCCCGGGGAGGAAATTTGTTCCAGGGAGCAATTGGGGAGGAAAAGTTGTGGATGAAAAGACCTTAAGTTTTAATTATTAGTTTATTCAACACATAAAAACCTTCACGGCGAGGTTGCTTTAAATGGGAACGTCTACAGTACGCGAGCACAAGCTGTTTCATCATCATCGTTTGAGTCAGTTTGTTCAGTTCATTGCTTGGCCGCACTACACTACATCACGGGCGCGTGTTGAGCAGTCAAACGACTGTATCATCATCCAGAACTGTCAGGCAGTGCAATCCATAGGAATGTCCATGGATTGGACATTGGAGGACAACATGGTCGACGGTTTGATCCCCTGCACCACATTTACAAGCCGCAGAGGAGGACATACCCCATTTGTACAAACATGGGCGTCGAAAGGATTTTTTCCAGGAGGAGGTTAATAATGCGGATATTTCCAGGGGTGCCAAAAAGATTTTATAGGGGAGCCAAAAGTGGCAAAATCCTATTTAGCCTATCCGAAACTAAGAAAACGACCTTTTTTGCTAAAAATGTAATACAAAAATGCAAATTTCAGATTAAATTTTTAGCAAAAAAGGTCATTTGCTTAGTTTCGGGTGGGTTAAATAGAAATTTACCCCTACCCCCCTTCCGACGCCCGTGTGTGCGAACAGGAGTGGAAACGTTTGACACCAGTGCGGGAGCGGTGACCCAGTACGCTGTTCTTGTCAGGGCCATTCCAGGAGGTTGGGTCCGGGGGATGAAAGTACGGAGGCTCGCAGTGCTCTTCAACCTTTCCGCATTCCATCGGTGATCCACCCAGAGCGCTGCATTTCTGTTATTGTCGTCAGATGAACTGATGAGTTGCTGTGCATCGGGTACAAATGGGTGAGTCGAGTTGAGATGCCGTGCATTCTCACTTGGTCGACAGGTGAGTGCTGAGTGGTGGAGATGTCCAGCCTCCGTGGCACGGCGTGCTATAGACAGTGTGACTCGTTTGCCACGAAATTCAGCAGATTGGATGCCTGCGAGAATAGGAAGGTCCACTGGTGCAGGACGCAGGCATCCAGTCACAATTCGCAAGGCGTCGTTGATGGCAGTGTCAATGAGGCGGGTATAAACACTGCGGTGCCAGACAGCAGCGCAGTACTATGTTGTTGAATGGACCAGGGCTAAGGTGGATGCTCGCAACGTTGTTGCTCCAGCACCCCCCGGGCCAGCAAGCCGCCTCAGGACTGCAACTCGTGATGCCAACTTTTTTTAAAGTGATTTAAGGTGTCGGCGATACGTGGATGTTCTGCCCAATGTTACTCCGAAGTATGTGGGCTCAGAGAAAAAGGGCAGTGTTTCCTTGTTGTGGTTAACTTTCACCTCACGTTTAGCTTCTTTGTTTTGAGGTGGAAGACAGCGAACACTGCTTTTGTGGTACTGAGCTTTAACTTCCAGGCCTGGAAGTATTCACCTACAGTTGCCATGTCTTTGCTTAGAACACCTTTCACTGTTTGTCAGTCTCCATCGGCATGCGTGACTGCTAGGTCCTTGGCGTATGCATAAATACTTACTGGAAACAATAGTTGGCAAGTCAGAGGTATACTGTAGATGTTACAGAGAAGGGGTGCCATGATGGATCCCTGTGGGACGCCATTCTTGAGGCGTCGTAACCTACTCCGTTTGCCGTTAGCGGTGGTAAGGGTGAAGTTGCGATTACCAAAGAGCTCCATGATCAAGCGGATCATGCGCCTGTCAAGTAGCAATCGCAGTAACTTGCAAGTACAAGCTGCTTTAACTGCAGTGACTGTTTGGTTCATAATCGTCTATTGTTTCTTCACAGCAGGTAGTGCGAAATTTTTGCAATTATCATTTGTGATCTTTGTTGGGGAGGAATTGGCAGTGTTTTGGTTTGAAAAGGGGGAATGTGAAAAAAACTTTGAGAACCACTGTGCTAGACGCTTTTAATCAATTTTTGATAGACGCTAATAATCGATTGCCAGACGCATTATTAACAATGGGCACCTGAGCTCGCCAAGGCGATGAAAACGGTTCAATGATATCGTTCTTGAGCAGATGGTCGATCTCATGTTTAATGAAAGCTTGGTCATCGGCATTGAATCGACGAGATTTGGTCGCTTCTGGTTTTACACTAGGCTGTAAATTGCGGAACAGACGAGGAGTTGGTGTTTTAGAAGCAGCGACTCTACAACCAGAGTTACTGTATCTCCCAGCGCAAAACCATTTGCCAAACCGCCTGTTGCGAATACTACGTTTCTGTGTCGCTTCATAAACTGTTGACCGAGAATAACATCGGTGCAAAGCCCTTTAACCACCATGAAACTAAGAGTATTCGCGTCCAGCCAATTTAATAGTAGACGTTACAAAACCATCAGATACAGTGGAGGCAGCGTCAGATGTTAACGTCACTTTCACAAGCGGATCAGAAGGTTCTCTAAACAGAGAGGTTGGGCGATTTCCGCAATTACATACACGTCGGTTGCGCCAGAATCCAGAAGTGCAGTAACGTTTAGAGTTTTAATTGTAGCAGGTACAAAAACAAGTTCAAGATTTTTGATCGCAGCTGCAGCAAGCGTGGTTAACGACAAAAGACACGGTGTATCAATAGCAGCTACAGTATCTGGAATGTCAGAACTAGTGTCTGTAGGAGTCTCTGGTAAACTAGTAGTCACGATTGCAGCTCGACCGGTTAGAGAAGAGAAGGGTTCTTCAGCGCTCGCGCTTTGTGTGCGGTTAAACAAACCTTATGCTCTATGGTGTCATCTTCTGCGTTATAGACAAAGTGAGTTTCCTTTTTTCTGTTTGTGGCTAAAATGAATGCCATTGAGAATAAAAATTCCAACTTCCTTCCAGCACCCCGCCTGCCTCCTTACCATGCTGCAGCTTTTGCGATGATTCAACTGCAAAAGCGTCAGATATTCGCAGTCACAGGCCCATTGTTAGTCCGGTTCGGTATCTAAAAATCGACGGAGATCCACATGCACAACAAAACTCTGATATTCGCGAACGGTCAAACTGGAATCTGTTTGGTTAAATAAATTAAGGCGTTGCGTTCCATAGTGGAAATTTGACTGGTTAATCAGGCTACTAACATCAATAATACTGGCGTTTCGGTACCGTTTCCTGACCTGTCTACACTGGATGGCTGAAAGATGATTTAGTGAAGGTATCGACATAAACCTATACTCCGGCAAAAGCGGCGCATTGAGAAAAAATCAAGAAATGAAAAGAACAGAGATGGCAATATTACAATTTTGCAGTGAACTTGATGAAGTGTGGCCTGAGATGCATGCCTGCTGGCCCTGACAGAACGCCATTGATAAACATAGATCCTAATTCTATATATATATATCGTCATGTTGTACATTATGGAAAAACGGACGAGAAAAGTTTATTAGATGAGTAAAATTTATAACAAATTGCGACGTAGCTTATCTATAGTCTATATGAAATAGAAATTGATAAGAATAATCCTTCTGAACCTAACCTGAAATGGTGTATTACCTGTATCTTCTCATAAACTGTGTGAACATGTGTCCTATTCACTTTCATTGTGTTCATTTACTTTACTTGGTGTACATTGGTTATTTCCTCAACACAATGGTATTTTTTGGTCCTTTTTGGCGCCCCCTTTGGCTCAGCGCCCTAGGCAGCCGCATAGTTCGCCTAATGGTTGCGCTGGCCGGCCCTGCACTACAGTCACAGAAAGATCAGGCAGAAAAGGCTTCTCAAGGTTAAGGCATATGTCATATGACGTGAAATACAGATTTGGTATTAAATTTTGTTAAGACGCATATTTTTGAATAGAGTGTAAAACCGATAAAAATTGGAGTTCTTTGGGGGTAGGCTGCCTAGGGCGCTAGCATTGGGCGAACTAGGCGGCTACCTAGATTCTATTTGAATAAGGACTGAGGATGCGTAATTTTACGTGAAATCGATTACCTATTAAAAATTTTCTGATCGATTCCTTGCTTCCACCATCGTGGAGAGTACTTACTTTGGAAGTGCCATCCATATATCTTAACTCCTCTGTAGGCGTAGTTACGTTGCTCATTTGCAATTTTCAAGAGAGGAATTTGTAGGAGGTTTATGTTTTGGGCAGGTGCTTGTGCTATGACTGAATAAATATACATAATCGTAGGTGATACACGCCGAGGGTGCGTGAACATTTTCCCTCCAAGTAAGCATCTCCTTCCTGGCAATTGCATTGTTGAACTTCAGTTGTTCCGCTGATGTTTAACATTTCTTCGTTGTCCTGCGCTTCGCAGTTTTCATTTTGCTTATGCAACCACACACAACCAAGATATCGCAAATTTAAGATTAAATTGATGAAAATAGAAACTGATTTGAAAACGGAAAAGGGGCCTACAATATCTTACATCTAGGAATTTGTTCTATTGTGGCTCAGAAGCTTTCAATCGAAAGATTTTGTCCAGTGACAACGCAGGGTTTTCTTATTTCCATAAAACCAACGTGAACTCAACGTCACAAGGCTAGAAATTTTTAAACGACATAAACGCTATTACGTCATACACAACAAAGACAATGTCATAAAATTTTCTAATCCTCAATCAAGCTTGACGTTATGACACACTTACACAATACAAAATTAATTTTTTTGTGCAATCGCTTTGTTTTACTTCATATATTTTGTAGTTACTTCCCTGTAGACGATTCTCAGTAAACCTTTGAAAGTTTGAGACCAAAGTTACGCTGATGCAGTTGCCATGACCACTCAAATAAAGTCCGATAAAATCCAAAAAGATCTCGACACTAATCTCTTCTCGAACGCCCTGCAACGACAATCTTTCAGGTGTCAGTTATTTTCAAAGGTGTTCATAGCATTTTAACTAAACAAAACTTCGATGCTTTGGAAAAGATTAATAGAATCCTTTCGTGAAAATGAGGTTTAAAAAATGTACTTTTTTGCAGTTTTAAACTTTCATAACTCGTATTTTCAGTAATTTACAAATTTTTGCCGATTTGTCGGATAAACTGCCTCGAAATTTATCCAATGAATTCTAAATTTTTTCTTTTTATAACTCCTGTTCAGCAAAAGAGCGTATTTCGGAGAGTTCGAAGTAATTTTGCCCCACACATGGGGGGTACTGCCGGAGCCTTTCTTCAGTCAAATATCCAACACGTCCGTTTCGCAACACGGATCTACACAATCGATGGTCAGAGTTAGAAGCAGCTTTCCAAGGTAACTATTCCTTTTTTTATTTTTATGCAAAAAGGTTCAGATAAAATTTTCCACGTGATCGACATTCCGACAATTGTACTGAAAAGTAAATGGAGAATAAATCCAAGACCGTCTACAAGCAATAGCTATAACAATAAGCAAATTCAGTTTTTCTGTACCAGCAACATATCATTTTGATGTTAAATTGCGTCAAAACGTTACAATTACATTTAAACTAAGAAAAAATTCTGCCCAGCAAAAGTCAATTGGTGACATTCCCAGTGACGTGGTCAGAACGCAGGGAGGAGCGTTTCCCAAATATTTGAAAAGGGAACGACCTTCTTCCAGAAACACCAAGATATCGCGGTTTGGCCATTTTCAATAAAACCTCCCTCCACAACAAATATCCACTGCATCGACCACAGCAAAACATGTGTTTTCCGTTAGTGTGCGCTCCCCGCCTCAGTTTTTACACCACTCGTAATTTTGAAAATAAAATGAAAAATACAGATTTTGCGGAATTTATGACATAAATGTTTAACGTTTGTTTCTAGAATCTTCCAAGAAACCAATACAACGTGGAAGCTTGGTGACAGATACGCCTACGTCAACAAACCTTACGTCATAAAAACTACTCCCTGTGGCTTCGCAGGTTCGCACATGAGGTTGTCACCAGAGTTCATTCTCTTCGGGGAAGAAGTCAAAGAAACGATAGGATCTCCTAATAAGGTTCATCGTTGAAACGTTTTATTTATTTGTTATTCTCCTGGGATCAGACTTAATTTTACTTTCGTAGTATCCGCGGAATGAAAGCAATTGTAGAACTGCCGTACGCTGAAACTTCTAAAGGAAGAAAGTGAACTCAAACTAATTTGGTTTTTCATTCCTCACAGCTTCTGCAAATCAATGCAATCTTAATTGTAAAGACAACTTAGTTTACTCAAAGCCAGACAAATTGCGTCTTTGGACATCCAAATAGAATTGAGTTCCTTGTTCCTGACCAGCAGTCAGTCAATCCCGATATACTGAGTTGTTTCACAGACGCTCAAGCTTGGAGTGAATTCGCGAAACGTGCACGGCTGAACCACAATCGCTGCGACTATGTAAAAATTAATACAAAAATAAACTTAAACAAAACACTGCCTTGCCACCCCTTAGCGTTATCATAGTAATAAACTCAAGACATAACACAAGACTTGCATTTGTCTTGCTAAGCAAATTTTAATTTCGGCTAACAGCTTACAAGCAACGTTATTAAAGGAAAGAGGGCATCAAGTATCTCGTGAAAAGTTAATAAATGAAGTAAACATTTTAGCAAGTAGCGCGTTGCAAAATAGCGGTTTAAAATAACTTTGCAAAAATGTTTGAGCTTATTTGTGTGAAATTCGATCGATTCATAATTTAAGTATGAAATATTGAACCTGGGGGATTATTCACAATCTTACTACAAAAAAAACGCATTACCTCATTCCTAGAGCAATAAGACATATCCCTAAAATATTTCCCTTCGGAATGGGACTATGGGACTATTTGGCGCTGACCTGATTTGGCCCTGGGAGCTTGCGCTTATCTGATTGATTACACTTAGATAATTATGATTTGAAGATAATTAGGTGGAGAGACCCAAGGGACGAAGCGATGGACAAGGTCAGTGCAGTAGATAGGGGATTAATTAATTATTTAATTACTGATTTTTTTACCATGACATGCCAACCACTAACGCTAGATAGTCAATCAAGGGCTCTAAAAATGCCGATTTTCGCTTAGTTTATTTTAAAAGAACAAACAAGTAAATTGCCACTTCGAAATTTTTGCTCAGACGCCGATGACGTCATTGAAATTACTCTTGCCCTGCCCCAGTTGTGACGTCACTCCAAAAAGAGTTCAAACCCAAAGTTTTTCAATTTCTTTCAAATTTAAACTAGAAGCTCTTTTCGCATCGTCTGTGTTTGAAAAGCTCTCTAGCTCTATCGGCTGGCGAGTTACGGTTGAATATATACCTGTTACAATTGTGGGTTGCGCAGGGAAACCAACAGTCGACTGCATATTGGTGTAATTCATTTATTGATACTCTACAGAATGCGAAGTAACCTCGGATATAAACAGATCGTTTGCGACTGCAGTAAAATTTTGCAGATTTCCCTAATTTACCATGCCGTTCATACATAAATGGTAGATTGCATTCAATTCACATAGATTAGCTACTGCACTGAACTCAAAATTGCTCCCCGAAATGACGATACAGCCAGCTTCCTTCAGATCATACAGATACGTTGTTCACCATCCAGAGATGAAGAAAGATAAATTTGCACAATGCTACCCAACGCTTTTCGGTTGTACAAAATTCTGAGCCCTGCTTCTAATTACTGAGCTATGTTTGATGACATATCTAATTCATCTGTAGTATAACTGTATTTACCAGTACAGAATTCGAACTACAGAAAATTATGCGTCGGGCTTTGTCATAAAAGGTTGAAAAATGAAAATTAGCCTTTCTTATTTGTGAGATGATTCTTGGCAAAAGGGCAATTTGCCTTTATAAAAATGTGACTAAAAACATTTTACAGCCATTCGTACAATTTTACTTTCAATACTAGTCATAAACAACGTTATGTGCTTGTAATTGATATTAGGTGAGTGTTATTATCTGCGCTATGCATTCTGACATTTCACAGTCAATTTTTATGTAGGTCATAACTGCTGAATGGGCCAAGTTGAGATGGGGGGTGTACAGCGAGAATCCCACATTGACTTCCGAATCAAACTTCTATCTCAGAAGCGATTTGAAAATTCAACCAGTTATTTGTTCATCAGTCATACCAGGTACGTATTGTAGATTAAATCCTTATCGAATGCTTTGTTCATAAGAACTAACTAATTAATATTTAATTTGGCCTAAAATAAGGACAACCGACTGATTTTGCTCCATAAAATTTTTAAACACAAATGCAGGAAAAACATAGTTATCACAATGAAAAAACTGCATTTCGATCACTAAAAATATATTACCCTATATTGTGCATTTGTCATAAAAACTACTCCCTGGAAATTGAAGCATAACTCCGTCTCCAAGCCTGGAAATTGAGGGTCAGCACAACCAAAACAGTCACAGCGTTGTCCACCATAAGGAAGCCAGGTGTAGCCTTGGAGTCCGTGACGTTAAATTTTGCTCCGAACTCAAATATATACCTTGAAGTAACTTTAAACAGAACGCTCACATACCAACAACACCACGAGTCACTTCGTAAAAGGTTAACATCCTGTGACTCCGTCTGAGGCGTCTTGCTGGAATTGGATGGAGCGGTGGAACAGCAGCATTGCACGAAGACACATCAGCCCAAATCTTCTATTTGAATAAGTAATGAGGATACGTAAATTACATGAAATTGATTTCCTAGTAACACAATTTGCTGATTGATGCGACTGCGTCACCTTTGTAGAGACTCATTGTTAAAATGTTGATATGTAGAAGTCGAATCATCGCAAAGTTATGAAAGTTGAGTTAGGAAGATCCTGTGGAAACTCACGGCAAACCTAGAAACTTCAATTCTCATAATGTAGTAACGAGCAAAAATAAGAACAAAGTAATGAGGTTTTATTAGAAAACGTCCCTGAGCCTGCGCAGTACTTTGAACCTCATAAATTTCTGAAATGCAATGGAGTTTTTTATATGGAATTTATTTATTTACACTGTATGAAATTATTAGAGTGTTGTAAAAATGCTTGAAGATTGCAACCATCCCTGAAGAAATTAATTTTGGAAATTGCTTCCTTAAGCCATTCCTTCGATTTAAAATGCCAGAAAAAGCTTTGAAAAACTTTGAAACAACCTACAAGCAAATTGCTTGATTGTTGCCAGATAATAAAATAAAAATTCCATAAGTGAAGGCACGTTTGTAACGTGGGAAGATAGGTGGCGGAACCGGGGGGGCCAAATGGGCCTAGGCCCCCCACTTTTATTTCTGGGGGGCCTCCCCCCACTTTTTGCCTAAATATCGTAAGTTTAAGTAACACAATTAGTATTGAGTCCAGTGATAAAGTAAATTGTTTTTGTTGCAAAATTCTGGCAGTATATTGTCGATATTATTTCTAACATATTGCAATTTGGCAGTCAATTTGGCAGGATTTCGTAATTGTTTGGCAGAATGCACCGTGCACAGTCTGTCACCCTGCTATGGATTGCTTATCGCATTTGTGTTGTTGGGCAGTGTTGCCAGGTGGTGTAATACAACACAATTTTTCACAAAAATGGTGTCATTTTACATGCTTGTGTGCATGGGCGTCGGAAGGAATTTTTCCAAGGGGGGCCACTAGTGGATTTTTACAAAATTTTTTCTATAGGTGGCCAAAAAGGGTGAAATTTGTTTTTTACCACTCGAAATTAAGAAAACAACATTTTTGCTGAAATTTTCAAATTCCTGCCCCTCTTCCGACACTCATATGCTTTTGTGTAGGAATAAGATCGTGCCACAACATTAAAAAATTTGGGTAATTTCAAGCATTTTAACACCATTCCAAACAGTGAAATTTTACTGAATCTTATACGCAAAATGAAAGATTTGACAGATCAATTTCAATTGTGTTTTTGTATTGGCAACGCTAAATAGCTATATTTTATTTCTGCATTGGCAAAACAATTGGCATCCTTATGGACAACTTGATAGTTGCTACGTATGTTTTGTCTTGTCTTTGCATTCCGCTAACTAATGCAGTTGTAGAATGAGTATCCAGTCATGATACTTTTGCGTTCAAGATGAAGAAGAGTTGTGATTTTGAATGTGTTTAAGACAGGTATCAATGCTGTGTCATTTTTGCCTTTTTTTCAAGCTGTGTTCATGGTGTTTTTAACAGCCCAGTGGCTACTCCCACATACAGGCTCCTCGGGCTAAGCCCGAGTCTTCAATTATGGTTGATATCGGAGAACGCAAGCTTGCTTGCTTTGTGTGTTTGTTCCACCACCCACGGTCTCAATTCACCAAGTTGTTAACTCGGACTTTTTTCTTTGAGCCTTGTCACTATGCATATATTTTCGTCTCATGTCTGGCCTTTCGCGTTCATGTTACAGGTGACCTAGGGTTGTGAATATCTTCAGAACTGTCGCCAGAAAGTCTTCGAATCGTTTAAAATTTTGCTAGCTAAATGTTATCTGCTGTATATGTCAATCAAACGAACTTGAATGTGAAATTAAGCACAAAACTGTGGGGGCCAAGCAGGAGGGCCAGCCAAAAATCTTGGAGGGGCCATGGCTCACCCAGGCCCCCCTTAGAACCGCTGCTGTGGCCTTATCATTTCTCTGTGACCTACGTTACTCGGCAATGGAGAAGTTATGAGAATTTCTCGTTTATTTTCACATAACATAATGTCACAGGGCAACGATAATGCCAGCCAGATGAAAGCAAATGGAAATTTCAGTGACGCAAGCGTCGAACGGTTTTATTCAGTCAGTCAGAATAAACCGTATGATTAGCCCGAGAGCCGCTGATGACCTGGATCACCCCTGTAACAGCAACAGCCTATTTGAATTTCAGGTGGTTCACCGATACGTTTTCTAGTGGTGTAGTTTTGTCTAAAATAGTGTCATTTGGACCTTCATATGGTGTATATGTAATGACGTCATATTCCAATGCTTGTGACGTCACAATTGCCAATTGAAACCACAAAATTTGCTATAATTTCTTTTCAAAGTGCACTTGTGCCCCCCCGCTTTGAAAAAGGTTCCGCCACCCATGTGTGGGAATGCTGTGAATCAGATAATTTTTTTTAAATTTTAGGAATTGCGAAATGTAAAAAAAGTGTTCCACATCTTAACAGTAGTTTCTGGCGAAATGTCTGTTTTTGACCAAACTGAAAAACTAATCTAAGCATTCATTTTTCAGATATGAAAATTTTCGCTATCCAGTTTTGTAAAAAAATAATACAGTTATACATTATTGGGTTATTGTAGGGAGGAAATGTAAACACACACAAAAACAAAGCAGTTGCATAAATTTTTAAGTAAGTCAGTCGCAAAGTCTCCGACCTTTCAAAGTCATTGAAGCAAAGCCCTATTTGACACTAATATGTAAACACATATCAACTAATGTGTAAACACATATCAACCAAAGCAATTATCTTCATAGGTAAATTATTTTCAATATTCTTTACTTTCGAACCATCTTCACATCACAATTTAACCGACATTTTTCATAACGTATTATTACGTACTAAGATTACGAGCCTCCAAAGTGGAAGATATTGAACCCAGGGGTATGGTGGAACAATAAAAGGGGCTGACAAAGAACTGGGTGTCAAAAATGTATCAATAAATGCCTTGAAAATTTGTAGCTGAATGCTGACATTTCTGTAACAAATAAAAATGAGTGTGATATGCCTTTTTGGTACAGATGTTCTTGGTAAGTATAACCTGCTTGTGATATGCTGTTCATCTTTAATGACTGTATATTCGATATAGAAGTATAGCCTATTCTTAGTATTTAAATCATACAGGTATAACCAAGCTGAAAAATAACAATATACTTGTAATTTTCCTAACATTGTTGTACTGTAGTGCTCCGTCAATGTGTTTTGCTTCCAGTTTTGGTCGCACATATAATGTAATGTATTTTAGTTTTGCGCATTCAACACCATGGAAAAAATTCTGCCGACGTTTTTTGTCTTTTGTATGAGTTGACGAGAAATTGTTTATTCAATTAAGAGCCAACGGTCGAAATTTTATCGGTAGCATATGTGTGGAAGAGGGGGCTTGACACCTCTGTTTTAATATGCCACAGACTTTTTCTGTGTTTTGTACCACAGGAGAGTCCGTAAATGAAGAGGAAAATGGTGCCCGGTGTGATGGTGAAAAAGCCTTGTTTAACCGAGCTTGCAAGTTCAAACCGTTGTTAGGGAACCAGTCCGCAGAATATGCATCGCTGTTGTACAGGTGAATTGAAGTTTTGATGAGGTTGATATTGCTGGGAGCTGCAGAATAAAACATTTTTTTGCGGACGATTTGGTGCTGCTTGCTTCCTGTGAACAGGGTCTTAAACATGCGCTTGATCGGTTTGCAGCTGTGTGCGATCAAGCGGGAACGAAACATTAGCAATAAAAATACCGAGGTACTGTGTCTCTCCAGAAACCCAATTCAGTAATTGCTGCAAGTAAGCGGCAATGTACTGAAGCAGGTGGAGAAGTTCAAGTACCTTCAGGAAGTACTCACGAGGGACGGAAACAGAACAATTTTGAGTAACCTGCGCTGTTTGTGATTTCATCCTTTGAAAAATCTGACTAAGGAAATCGAACAACTCGGTTAAATGATGATTTGATTCAAAGATGGGTCAAACAATCGTACTTTATTATAGAAAAGTTACAAATATGTTAATTTTTGTTTTGAGAAATACTTCCTGCATCATGGAGTTCTCATTATACTGCAAAATCCTTGAACTTTGCTAATTTTGTAAATTGAAACGGCTGTTTCTATTTTACAATACTTCTTATTGATTTGCATTTTCCTTCGTTACTGGTTGCTTGCTACATAAACTGCAAAATCTGTCACACTGAGTCTTTAAATATTTTTGTTCCTTATTCTGATCAAGTTCCATGAGCTTTTTTGGCCAGAGTTTATTCAGTGGAAAAGAATTGCAGCATACATGGGTTTTATTGACAACGAAGCAAAAAAGCAATCTAGCAAAGCTTCTATCGACTTAGATAAAACGTTTGTTTTCATAGTTACAATTGCATTGCTGTCAAACAGATCTAACTTGTCATTCATAAATTCGTTTTGTGATGATCTTGACCGAGTACCAGCCGCACGTGCTCATGATGACGAAGCTCCTACCTTGCACAATCTACACTGCAAAGGTGGGAAAGATCGCAGTCAATATTTGACAAGTCTACTATACATGTTATGCAATATGGTGATAAACAAATTATGTTTATATCTATTTTTATGAAAAGCGAATGCTTATCAATTGAAATAAAAAAATATATTTGCTGTTACGTTGGTTCACTACGTGCGATAACGTAATACGTAACAATCACACAACAATAATTAATTTAAAGGAATTGCACAAATATACTGCAAGTTTTTGTTTCCTAAAATCTGAAATGTTTGTATCTTTTTTTGGTTTCCAATGCAGGTCGGAGCGTTTGGAACATAATGCGAGAACATCCTGACTTTGCAAATGGTAACAACCCCCCAGCAACGAATTCGGAGAAATTTTTAGCCGAAATGGGCACCAATCCTCCTCAGCCAACTTTTAAATATGTGCAAGAGCTTGACAGGTGGCGATTGTGTTTTTACAAAAGCTGTGACTTGGTTTCATGTTAACTACGACTGGGTTTCTGGTAAAATCTCACCGTTCCGTTTAAATTTTTACAACATGCCAACTTCCACAAAGTCCACGAAAAAGCTGGTTTGCCGTTTATTTTTGTCGTCACTTCATTCAAGTTATATCTAAGGCATTTGTCTTGACACAGAGATACACGTTGAACAGTGAAATGAATTTAAAGTACAAATTTATGTGAAGACAAAACAACTAGGATTAAGGTCATTTTTACAAATCTATCAGTTTTCAGTATCGCTCCGTTTGAGTATTTGTAAAATTATAGTAAAAACGAAGCGTATGTCCCACGACGCCCCAGTAAGCGGCTGTGGGCGCTGTAGACCGTTCATGGCACTCAGAAAGGAGTACAAAACGAGTACAACGAAACTGAATTTATTTTAATATGTGAAACCTATCAGTCTACTGGAAAATTAACCCTGAAAAGGATTAAACATCGCAAACGCTCTACCAGAGCCTCTTGATGCCCACTGAGGGAGTGACTGTGAGAATTAAAGATCTCAAAATTAATATTCGCTTTATTTACTTAAATGCACATTAACTATTATGTGTTGTAGTGGATGACAAAATGGAAATTTATGAGTGTGCCAAAGGATTTAATCAAAATGCGTAAAGCGTAACTATCTCATATACATGAAAAACTTGTGCTTAGCAGAAGAGTTGTCCTTGTCCTTGATATCTCTACGAGCATGGACTTGTATGGAAGGCTCCACTTGATGAAACAAGCTGCAGGTCACTACATAGACACGGTTCCCATAAATACGTGGATTGGAATCGTTTGTTTTGCTGCGTGAGTTTAAGCAGAGATTTTTGTGTCAACTGCATCACGCCTCACTCCATCCACTGTTCATTTGTTTCTGGAGCATTGTTCTAGTCTAGTCGGAGTGGACAACACTATAGCTTTGCTTTCATTTCACTACAGACACCGCTGTGTTTGCTTCAACAAAGAATTTGTTCACACTGTGCTCTGCACAAAAGTGAAAAACGCCAAAAAACTCGATAGCAACACAATCATCGTTCCACATGTTTAATAAACACTTAATGTGAACACCCTTTATGTCGTTACATCATGGCAACACAGATCTCATGGCCATCAGAATTGCCAGATACTAAAAATGGCCAGAAAAAGGCCAAACCGATTGTTTAATAGCCAGAAAAAGCCAAATGCTGTGTGTGGTATTGCCATGCCTTTGCGAAAAAAAGTATCTAAGTTGCAGAATGTCACCAGAAAATTTCTTTGAAATTGAGATTAGTCTTGCTTGGTATTGTACTGGAGCTCATTACTGATAATTCTCTGACTTTTCATGGTTTGTGGGATTGCACACTTTGGGTACAATGGTGCCACAGTTTGCATACTTATCCATCGGCAGCTTTCTCGACCCATAACAAAGCCATCTCCCATTCACTCCTGTACTTACGACCAGAATCATAAGACACTTCTTCGACGTCATTGCTGCATTTCTATCGCGGAGACGCAGACCTGTCTGCAAGCGTTCAGCCTGCTTAGTGCTTACAACACACTTCACAGTGCACACATTTTCAGTGATTACGAAAAACATTTATTTCGAATCTCGCAACCCTCAAATCTTACCAACACCAGAACGCAGGCGTCGGCCTAATATAACATTTATCAGAAATTTGTTTGCAAAGGTGCTGCCAAAAAAAACGGAATAGTAAATACTTTTCTATAGAGAAAATTGTTTCAACGTAAAAGAGGCAAAAAAATCCAAAAAGTCAAACGAATTTTTTAAGGCCAACCAACGTGAAAAAAGGCCAGGTTTCTGAAAGTTGGCCTAAAATAGGCCAATCTGGTCACCTTGGTCGTCATTGTAAAGCAGCAGTTTGTCCTGCAAACATAACTACTGTTTGTGACGTGCGAGAGTTCAGTTCGTTCCAAGCATGCTTGGTTGCTGAAGGTATTGACCGATACATTCACGGACAATTTAAGTCGCTTACACTGCACCGCGATGAGAGCTACTTTGCAACCACGCACTCCACTTATCACTTGCGAACTGTTGTACAAAAGTTTTGATCAATAAACGGGCATAACTTTTACTTGAAAAGATGCACCTTCCGCGTGACTCATTACCTCATATGTTCAGGTATAGACATTTTTCGGAATCTGTTTTTATTAGAGGTCGGCCGTTTCATTTGTTGAAGTCATCCAAGAATAATGAAAGTTGAACATTGTTCCTCACTGGTCAGTGACGCTAAATATTGTTTCACACTGTAAGACTTGGGTGTCTACATGTTTTCTTACCATGCGTTGAAGAGAACCAAGCTTTTGTTTAGAAAGTTGGGAGTTGTGCGACATTTTTGTGATGCTGTTTATGTGTGTTTGCAGAAAAGCACAGATTAAAGCCCGGTTGACAGAGATAACCAATGAAGACGCTCGTCAACATTTGAAAAGAAGACTGATGTTCATTGAAACTGTGCCAGGTAATGGACAAAGGCTTTGAAAGACTCTACAATTTTTCTATCAGATTACAAAAAATTCAACACAAATCTCTAACATTAGTTTACGGATGTTTCTGCTTAGGACTGTGTGTGGCAGAACGAGAGAGGATGACCGCACTGTGAGGATTTCAAAGTAGGGAAAGGGTTGCTGATTTTTCCATTCACTAATAGACGCCACATCGCATCTCGCAGATTGCCCCAGGTAAAAGCGTGAAGAGTACGTTGGGGCCAGGTTCAGGTGCAAAGGTTCCCAGAGTAGAGAAATATGTCCCAACTGTCTGTAAGTTGCCCAGACCCAGTGGCGATTCTAGAAAAAAAAAAGTGGGGGGGCACTGCGGGGCCAGGGAAAAAAGTAGGGGGGCAACATAAATGTCTATCTTGCATGGTGATTTTTCATTGTTTTGAAGATACGTTGCTATGATTAGCCCTATCAAACCCAACATGGGCTTGTGAACATCATTAAAAAGATGAACTAGCGTTATTATTCACTAGAAACACCTAAATGCCACTGCAGATGCAATCACACACGTGTACTGCTATGTCGAAAATTCTGTGCTAACCATGCAACTTCCACAGCACTGCACATGTAAATCGAAATGCCATTTTCCGTACACAATTCTGCCGACCCCACCTGAAGGAAAGCAGCTTTACAAAGTGAATACAATTCACATGAAAGCGAAATGGCTTCAACCACGAATTCCATCATGACACAGAGACAAGTAGGCTGTTGATAGCCAACTAGTCTCATCACAATATTCTTATTACAAAGCACATAAAAATAAACCATGTTCCAACGGTTTGGTGACTACTGACTAATCCGTTTTTGTGGTAGCTTATGGACATTTTGTGATTGTGGTGTAACCAAAACAATGTTATGCAACTACTATTACGAGTGTGCAGCGTGGATAGGGTGAGGACTATTCAATGCAGTATGCAGCTAACAGCAGCGAGGTTTCGGAACCAGTTGCATCCTAAGTAGCATAGCAGCGCCGCAGATAGGTGTGCATCCGCGTGTACGTGATAGCAAGATGTAATAGTAGGCGTAAAACGTATTTTGCAGAATATTCCCAGCAAAGTCGTTCATTTTATTATTCACACTGAATTTTCCTCTGACTGATTCTCAAAAGCTGACTTTTCAACTCTGCGTTCATTTATGACTGTCTTGTCATACGCGAAACACGCACTACCTCTAAACCAAAAAAGATTCAGACAAATACACAATGAGCAACATAATTCTCACTCAGATCCCTGCACAGGCTACGTTAGAATATTATATCATTATCAACTCAATGTAACTTAATCCTTCGATTGTCATGTCTACTGTCAAATTATTCAACGAAATCGTCTAAATATATTTTTTCAGCACGTACCCTTTCAACTGAAAGTAGATCAACGTTTCCCAATCTTTCACTGGTCATGGAATTTCTGGGAATTTTTTTCAGTAATTTCGTTTTTGAAAAACTTCTCTCGCATGAAGCGCTGGTAATGGGAAGAGTTACAGCTACCAGTAACAACCAAACGCAGCTTTTTAAGTAGCTATAAAAGGCAAAAATTGTTCGAGCGATATAGGCAGCTTCGACGCCTTCCGAAGCAAATTCTTTGCCAAAGTTATTTCATATTTTAAATCATTTTCACTAAATGAATATGATTTGCGAATTCTTTCAAGTGTTTTTCTGATAGAAATATTTGACCTCCTGGGAAAAGATCTGAAATACGCGAAAAATTGCTTCTGAATCATTACAGAAAATCCGTACAAAATTCTATGTAGTTGCAGGACATGTGTGGGTAGAGTTAAAACTGTAGTTACGAACCACTTACGTAAAATGTTTCGAAGTCATACACAAGGTAACAGAACGCAATATTGCAGCCAGGACAAATTCGGGTAAATTAACTGAAACCAATTCTTAATGCTTTCACAAACATTTACTACTGGGACAAGCAACAATCTGCTGACAGTTATGTAATCCAGTTCCATCTCACATTGAAATGCATGAAAGATCAATCTTCTCACTTCTGCGACTGCTTCTTAGTTTCGAAATGAATTTTTCCACACCACGATCGCGGTCTGACTAAATTTCACGCAGGATGCGAGGATCTACTACAGTAACTGGTGTGTGTCGTCATAAACAACTCTAGCTACCCGACCGGGCAAAAACAACACAGCTTATCATGCATTTGCGAAATATTGAATGCAGGCTAGAGGGTTTATAAATTATCATTTAAAACATTGCTGGCCGGAAGTTATGTACTGCATGTATCTAGGGTTGTCAGCCGGTATTGCCGGTATTTTACTGCTAATTTAGCAGAGGCCGGTATTTTGAAAATTAGTGTCTGAAGCCGGTATTGTGAAAATAAAATAATTTGCCGTAACTTCAAAAGGAACTAACGCAGAATTTCTCAAATCATAATGACTCTTGTAGTGAATCTTGTCAGGACAGTTTCTTCAGCGAAGT
>Ga0210059_1004931_pt1 | contig 21472 bp, 10 predicted proteins | sample Ectturendosymbi2_FD_188042 | JGI IMG/M metagenome (GOLD analysis project Ga0210059, IMG submission 188042) | Ecteinascidia turbinata endosymbiont from Florida, USA - Sample 2 (SPAdes) (version 2) | ecosystem: Host-associated > Tunicates > Ascidians > Unclassified | place: Key West, Florida...
TCTTCAGGTCTATTTGCTCGACGATCCTCTGAGTGCAGTTGATTCTCACGTGGGAAAGAACATCTTCGACAATGTCCTCGGACCACGTGGCTGTCTCAGGAAGAAGGTAACCCGGCGTTGAAGGCTTTACACAAACTAGTTAGAGCGCCTTTCAGCGGCTTCTGCAAACCTCCAACTTGTCATTCGGAAACATTCAATTCTTCTTTTTTTTCACCAGACTAGAATCCTTGTGACTCACGGCGTGGCTTTCCTGACCCAAATGGACAAGATCATTGTTTTGGTTGATGGGAAGATTACTGAAGTAAGATCAGTGTTGAGAAAAACACTATTTTATCAAAAAACACCATCTCTGTTTTTTTAAACGGTTTTTGTGCTTTTTTTAACAGAAACAGGTTTTTGTTTTTTTTGTTTAACGTTCTGAATTGTTTTATGGCATCATGCAATAACACTATTTTCAGAATTACACAATGACAATTTGTAACTTATTACGACATTTAAAATTGAGAGAAAAGATATGTACCCATCTTTTGTTTTGTTGATCACTTCATTCCGAACTGGCAAAGGCTTGACAAGCATGCGCACGGGAAACAGAAAAGCCACTCCCACACAACCTCTGCAGTTTCACGTCAAGTTTATGTGCATGCCCTGTAGTTCAGCGTCTGTAGAGTGTATTTTTCAACATATGTTTCGGTATGGTCCAACATCAGAAACAGATTGAATGCAGAGAAGGCTGAAAAAATGGTTAAAATATACGAATTTTACAGAGCTGAAGAAGATAACCAGCAAAATTTGCCGAAACTGCACGATTAATTTATATTTTTGAAGTCTTTCACATTTCGTTGCTGTTTGTTATGTTCGCTTAAATTTTTTTGAGTGTGCTGCGTATTTTGCTTTTTACTCCGTAGTACAATGGTGGGCAAACTGCGGCTTGTTTTATGTGGCTCTTCTGGCTGAACAGCAATATCTCAAATTGATAGCGAGTCGTCACCTCATATTCAACTTTTGTTTCGTATGTCAACATGTTTAACGCGAATTCGTCCGGTTAGTTGCCAAGGAGTCTACAAGATTAAAATGTTCGTCATTTTTATGTAAAAATTACACTCTGTATCGAACTGTATTTGATACACAGCTATTTTGTGGTTCGCTGGTGTTCTTGGTTTTATGTCAATGAATTTCTAATGAACAAGTTTGCCCACCCCTGTCATAGTAGTGTTTCCAAAGGAAAAGTGAAAAAGGTGCTTTTGGTGGGTTTCATTGGGTTTTTCAGTGTTTTTTCAGCATTCTAAAAACCGGGTGATTTCGGGTTAACGTACAATTGCATCAACCCTGGTTTTGATTGATTGGAGGATTACTGAAATAAGATTAGTGTTTTGATGGATGGGAGGATTACTGAAGTAAGATCAATGTTTTGATTGATTAGAGGATTACTGAAGTGAGATCAGTGTTTTGTTTGGTGAGAGAATGACTGAAGTAAGATCAGTGTTTTGATTGATCAGACGATTTCTGAAGTAAGACCAGTGTATTGATTTAATTGGAGGATTACGGAAGAAAGATCAGTGTTTTAATTGCTTGGAAGATTACTGAAGAAAGATCAGTGTTTTGATTGATTTGAGGATTACAGAAGTAAGATTAGTGTTTTGTTTGAGAGAATTACTGAAGTAAGATAGTTGTTTTGATTGATTGGAGGATTACTGAAGTATGATCAGTGTTTAGATTAATTGGAGGATTACTGAAGTATGATCAGTGTTTAGATTGATTTGAGGATTACTGAAGTAAGTTGAGTGTTTTGATTGATTGGATAATTACCAAGATAGATCAGTGTTTTGATTGATTGAACGATTACTGATGTCAGATAGGTGTTTAGATTGGAGAATTGTGGTTGGTTGTGAATATAAATGCTCTTGAATGTTGTTCACGATAGATTTGCAATGAGACATGGTGGAAAATGATCCAAATGTTCTTCGTATTAAGCGGCGACTAAATGTCCGTCTTTCGAAACTTGTCTCATAATGGTTGATGTAATCCTTTTCTTTTGTCATTGCGTTGGTTGTCGTCTTTGGCTTACGTCATGTGGTGGATGTGTAGTTTCTTCTTTCGTATTGGGCTGCAGTTTCGAACTTTATCAGTGTGGAACTCCAAGCTAAGCGCCATTGCTTGAATACTTTACAAATTTTGTACCTTGTAGTGTTTCATGGTCTTTTTTAGTATGAGACACAAAATTGGGAAGCGGTTTTTGCAAGCATCCTTATATTTTTCCAAATGTCAAGAGTGTTCTTTCACAAACGTTTCTTCTCTGGGTTCAGTCATAAAATTCCTTTGGTCTTTACCCTACAACCTCAAGGGAAAGGTCTAGTCCTGTGAATGATCCTTATTTTGCCGATGTGTAAAACGATGTGTACAGTGAAGATTATGGTGTTGGCTTTGCGTCTGCGTTTTACTGAGACGGTTCGGTCGTTTTTTGCTGAGATATTTTGATCACTGAGACATTTCGGTCATTTCTCTCAGTTTTATTAAAACTTGGCCATAACAGTGTTCATTAGCCGATATTTTTTTCATTTTCGCTGTGTTTGTTTCATATATTTTCATTCATTCTGACCGAATCGACTTAATTATTTTCAGTTGTTAAAAAAAAAATTCTGTCTATGACCGAAAAAAACAGCATTGTTTGGCATGAATTGAGTGCACACACCAGCTATCGCCTATCGAGCAATCGTAAAATTTGCTGCATTGCATGACGTCTTGTAAGAAGTGCTGTTGCAAAGTGGATGTCCATTTACACGCACGTTTCCACCTCAGCATTATCTTAGGTGATAACTAGGGCAATAAAAAGTCAAATTTTTTCTGCCGTTCTGAAAATTCATGAAACGTTCACAAATCAAATTTCACGCTCATACCATGAGGAAAGCCCAAGTTACGCTAAAAAAAGTCAAGATTTATCATTAGGTCAAAATTTTCTTGGAGCAGAGTTTTTTTTCTCTTCATCGATACTTTAACAACAGATATCGGTAAGTTTTTGCAAGTTTAGTTGAAATTCTGTAATAATAGTGGGGTTGTTGCGACTTCTGGCGTAATAATGTTTTTTTGCCCACTACTGGACGATAGAATAGTATGTAGGATAGGCATGGTAAGGCAAGAAACGTGGACTTACAGTACTTGGTTTGGTAAAAGCTCAATCCATTATGCATATAACTTTTCAATTTTGTGATGTTCTCAGGTTTAACTCTACTCTAGTTATTCATGTACTTATCAATACTTATCAATACATCATCCCCAAAGTTAAACAACCAAATATTTAAAATTTCGAAGCATAGAATGCATGAATATGCTTCTGGGTTAACCTCAACACCTAAGGCTGAATTATTTTGCACTTGCAAACGCAGAAAATTTATAGGTCAAAATAAAGTCTAAATTTGTAAATTATAAAGTCTAAATTTTTAGTTTTTGGGTCAAAAAATTGGTTGCCCTAGTGATAACTCAATACTTCGCTGAATATTTTATATCTGATTTCATTCGCTTTGTGACGTAACATCAAAGAAAGTGATTGTTGACTGTGCAGTGTCAGCGCGATGACTCAACGGATTCTTGATTTCATGAACTAGTTTGATTAAACAAATATACTGACCACATCTTCGGGGTCCTTGCTGCAAAAATGTGCGGTTCCAAAGCTGATTTCGTACGTTGCTTGTTTGGAAAATCAATTGCTTTAGTTCAGCTATGTCCAACCCAAATGGCTTACTGAGCCAAACATTGTGCCACTGTCTTAACCAGGGCCGCACATTGAATAACATATTAATGAGGGCCGCACATTGAATGACTTACCTTGATCTCAGCAAACTAAATTTAGCCTAAACTAATACACTGAAAGTGTTCGAATCCTAACTGCAATGGTAACAGTTGTGATAAAGTGTCACTGAGGACCACCTGCATCAAAAATGTCAAATTCAAGATCATCAAAATAAGGACAGGTTGTCAGTACGTAGGATTCTTTTACTACAGCGAAAACCTAAACTGGGCCGCACAAAACCTTCGCCTGGTCCGCGGGTTGGACATAGCTGCTTTAGTTGCTTTGTATTCAAATGACAGTGTCATATTCGTCGATTAGCTCAATGTTCCCAGTAACAGTCCACTATGCGATCAATATCCTCAATCCACACATAACTTCCGTTCAAGTTGACTTCCTGGCGTCTTTGCGTAGTTGCAAAGCAAATGTTAGGACGATTTGTGTGAAATAATAGTAGCTTCTGATTTTGGTCTTATTATGAGTGCAAGCCGCTTTTGTTCACGTCGGCAACGCTCGCCATAGAGAAAACACGTCAAAAGCATGTACATGCCCATCAGAGGTTTTGAATGTTTTCAACATTTGTTGTTTTGCAGCGTTCGTTCAGTTGTGACGATACATGGTTGTTAATTATGTCATGTTAAAAATAAATTTAACGCTTACAAGTGTGCATAAAGCCACACAGCAGTCTGTTTCGCATCTTTCTCTCGCCTCTTGCACATCACGCGATTTGGTTGCATAAGAATCTTAACTTATTCTGGCTCGTAACTGTTCAAAGGCCGGAAATTACAACGAATTACTTGATATGAATGGAGCTTTTGCTGATTTTCTTCACAACTATGCTGAAAACAAAGACGCTGAAGAAGACGCGACCAGTGAGTTTGTGTGGATGACATTAGCAAATGTTTTTTGATTCACATCAGAATTTTGTAATTTTCTTATTCGTTTATCCAACTTCCGGCTTTCCTTCATTTTTAGCTGAGGGGCATCTTCAAAAGCAAAGCCTATCGCCAATCTACGGTTGCTTTGACTAGCATATTTAGCTACGAAGTCCTGTCACTTTAATGTCGTGTTCATTTCACTTCCGTCAATCGTTAAAAATGATCAATGCCCTGTTGGTTAGTTCGCCCGAGCATCAGTCAGTCGGGCGTCTTTGATCAACAACTAGTGACAATACCAAGAAATCCCGTTTGTAGCGTGGACAAGATCCAATCTAACGTTGAATGTCATCAAACTAACTGCTGTACTTTATTTGCATAAGATGGTTATTTTTCCTCTCTAAAGTTTGCTCTGTCTACAAAGATCATCCTTTTTGGGCAACTAACTAGCCTCACACAGGCGAAGAATTAGAATCAATCAACAAATTCTTATTAGGAAATCGATTTCACATAGCGTTACTCAATATTGCTCCTACAACCTGCAAGCAATGCTTGAAAGGCTGAAGCAAGCTCTTATCCTTTTTGGATAAGAGATAAAGTTGCCTGAAATTTATTATCGCCGAAATATCGAGATATATTATCGAAATATGATTAGGGCCATTTAAAGTCGTTTTTTCTGTGCTTCAGGAAGCTATGAAACGAATTTTAAAACAAAAATAGCACCCCTACGAAGTCTATAACAAAAGTTATAAAGTCTCAAAAAGTCATATTTTCCCCATTAGGTCATGTAGTCATATTTTGCATATTTTCACCCTAATTCAGTAAGGAAACCATTGAAACAATCTTCAAAATATCAGGTGAAACTATTACATCGCTAGGTCTGAGCTGCGTCCTGCAAATTGAACCCACTTGGTCACCCTGCGAATGTTGGCAGTGACATAGGTGAACCAAGTTATTTGGCTGAAATACACTGCCCAAAAGTGCATGTTCTTGCTGCACCCCCAAATAAAGCAATGTCCGTGCGTGTTTTCAATTTGCTTCGAAATAAACTGTATGTTTTGCTCATGTTTTCACTGAGCTGTTTATTTTAGTGGGACTTCAAAAAACCATGAGGCAACCATATCGTTTACCTATTTTCGCTGGTAATGCTTCTTTGTACAGAAGATGTATGTTCTAGCTCACTCATTTTTGTTTGATCATATGTAGTCATATTTTCTGAAAAATGAAGTCATAATCAATTTTTTAGGTCATAAAAATGGCCCTAAATATAATATAGACAAAAGTCATTGCTGTGGAAGGATTCCTTTCAATAGATATTTTGATAAAAATTCAGTTGCAACGGTTCGGATCTCAGAAACCAGAAACAGTTTTTTTGGTTGAAGTAATTTTGTCTGGACACCAGTGATTGGGTTCCACTGTTTTTCTTTGAGGAGAAAAAGCTTTTTCTGAGACGTCCTGCTTGTGTAAAGATCATACAGAAGTAGTTCCTATTTTGGTAACGGTCATGTGGCTCAGTCAAATGCCCAGCACCGCGGCCCATAGTTAATGCATTCGTTCAACGCAGTCACAATATTGCGGTCTTCACCGTGCAGGCAAACTGCAAACGTCTACTTAATCCAAGGATTTGCCGAAATGTGTAACACGTTCTGTAATCTCCTTTGGTTGCATTTCGACATTTATTTCAGCGAATTTTTTAACTGTTTTGCGTCATCAATGAGTGTATTGGTTACAGTCACCTCTGAAGAGGACGATGACGCAATAGCGGGCGGAGACAGCGGCGCAACTGCGCGTCGCAGGCTAGAAAGGTGGGGTTCGATTCCCGAATGAGTTGTGCGTATCAACGTGTGCATTACCGTGTTTTTTCTTTCTCAATCAACTATCTTCAGATTTCTAGATTTCTTTCCACATGTTCAGCAAACTTTTATGTCTACTTTCAGCTCAACACATATTTTGTTTCATATCTCAGCTTAGAAACTTTGGATGCTCAATCTCACAATGTTTGTTAGTTGTCAGTAAATGTTTGCCGCTTTTGAGGGGCATGAACGTACGTCTGTAGGCCTTATGAATAAAAACCAGAAATGAAGCAAATATCGTGTGAATCACTTTGTAACTTGTCCAACGAATTAACACTGCTATGTCGATATTCCAGGTGTTTGGTCACCTAGATTGGATTTTGATCTTTCAAATGTCATGCGCGTTTGTCACGCTTTTAACCCGCACTTGTCACGTAACGACTAGTTTCTATTTCTAACCCGTGTTTAAGCGTTTTGGGTGTCTAACACTTCTTGCCTCTTGCTTTCGTGCTGACGTGATGATAGTGACATCTTGTGTAATTTGTGGGTGAAGTGTGACAGATTCCAACTTGATCTGAGATAAATCCACAACAAACGCTGAATTTCACTCGACACACACTTTATATTATTCGTTTCACCCACGTCTGTTGCTTTCTAACTGACATTTTCAAAGCATTAGACGACTTTAAAATGTTGGTTTGAACGACAACTGGTTTAACGTCAGAGCTTACCTTCTCGCTAAATCTTGCGACTTCGTAGGCTATCGCGTCAGTGATTATTTATTGTGTTTGTTTGTAGCTACGTCTTCCTGCTTGTTTTTTTCTTCCAATGTTCGTCCCAAGTAATTCATCAGTGGTGGATTGGTGCTCATCCGGAAGTGACGTAGAACCGAATCATATAGAAAGCTTGCTAGTCCTCTTTGTTTCAATGCCTGTAGGTATCATCAGGCGCTTACCAGTCGAAATGTAATTTCACCTCCTCGTTAGTTGTTTCTCGAAGAACTTCACGTTCAACTATAGTAATCGCTGACCAATGGACTCAATTGTAATGAGCTGCAGTCGCTTGCCCACAAAGCATACGGGCTTAAAGCATGCTCTGCAAAAGCTTGACCTCAATCAAGATGATGGTTGGGAGTTCGAATCTTCGTCATTTTTTTAAACGAATGTCGAACATTTTTTTGCTTTTTTGCATTGTCAGGCACCTGACGTTTTGCCAAAAAACACATTGCTGCAGATAGTTTTTCCGCATTATTTCACTGCTGTTTCTTGTTCATTTGATGTGGTTTTCCCTCACCTGTTGCTCTAATGACGTTGCCAGAATAGACTCAGGGTTTGCCCTCTCCGCCTTCACTGTTACCCGGCGTGTCACACGCAAACACCTAACGAACAACGCTGTCACACGCCGTGTCTCACTTTGTCAGACAAAGAAGCCGCAAATCGGTTTCAGAACAAAAAGACGAAGACAAAGTATGCAAGCTTCCTGCTAAAAAGGACAACCAGGACAAGCTGACGACCATGGAAACAGCCGAAACCGGAAACGTAAGACGGATAAAAAGTGAAAATAGATGGACTTCTCGACTGTTGTTGCACTATTTGCACACGAATTTTTTTGTGAAAAAATAACCTATTTTTTATTTTTTTGTCCTATCATGTAATCTGTTGGTGTGCATTTAAACAGATTATCGGCGTTTTTGATTTGTCAAAAAATATGCAACAACATTTCAGTGAAAACTTGTGTTAATTTTTGTGCGTTGCATCACTGGACCCATTGAAAAGTGCTTTTTCCGATTTAACCTTAAAAATTTTTGAACATTTTATCTTTGCCTGCGAAAACATGGTCCTTGATAATTTCTATGCTGATCTACCCAAACCAGTTGATTTCTAAATTAACTCTTGATTCCAAAGAAAAGCCAGTTTTCCCATGACGCATGTTCATGACATCACCAATGCAATATCAATTCCATAAAAGCCAGTAATGTTGTTAGATGAATCACCCGTTCACTGTAGTTTATTCTTTTCTGAGGTAAGAGGAATAGAATTAATGCAATAACTGATGGAATTCATTTTGAGCATCTGTAACAAAATCGGTACTACTTACAATTTGTTGTGCACAAAGTTACAAGCTTGTTCGGAGCATAGAAAATATGTTGCAACATATTCCTTTATTTCTGACAAAACGAAATCCCTTCCAGTGATGTGCATCAAACAGAGTACTATTTTTGTTTCTATTTGGGCATAGACAATTGAGAATACCGAATCCTATTTTAAATTGTAAGCAAAACTGACGTGAAGACAATTTATTGTTCACAACAAAACAAACACGTTCATTAATGGGGTTAAATGTTTTCTAAACGTTCTCAAGATCGCAATCTAGTGCCAGTTGTCCCTGCACTGGAAAAAAACTCTGAAGATGCTGACGTGGCAGATGTCCGGAGATATTTTAAGCCAGTTGCTTTTTCAGCAAAGGCAGCTGTTCAGCAACTGTTGCGCCACCGACCTATCATACTTGCATTGATTGGCTGAACTTTTAGCTCCACACACTCTGCAGTGGACTGTTTTCTTCGATCGCTCGAAATGTGAAGCGCAGGCGAATCACTAAAAATGTGTGGATGGTGAAATTGGAGAAATGCGCAGCATTCACAGAAAGTGTTCTTTTTTTTCAGTTTGGTGACCGTTAAGACATTTAACGATTTCATCTAAATACCGAGATGCTCATTAAGGGAGGTTTTGGTGGTGGTCGTAAAACGAGGTTCTACTGCATTTTGATAGACCGTTCCGGTCCCACAAAACACTTCATGAAAACAATGTGCTTGTGCACGAAACAAATGCCACCTCTGCAGTTCTACACCATTCCTTCAAAAAAATTCTTTGAGGGTTATTTCGTAAATGCTGCTAAAGTGAAACTTTAGTACGTGGCCATTCCATGTCAGTGGACTGTAGCGTGCATTTCGGTATTTCTTTGTCGTATCACCTGTTTGGCATAGGGTCCCTGGCCCACAGATTTATCTTCTCCAGCGTGATTGACCACTGCTACCAAAAATCAAGACCGTTTGATGAATCATCAACTGAACGACCAGTTTCCCAGAATTTGCTTCACGACACAAAGCATTTTCACACGCACACCCAAAACGAACTGAACCTTTTCTATTATCTTTTGTCTGTACCGATGTGCGAAAGATTCCACATAGTAATTGTCAATGTCTGGGAAACGGCTTATCAATTATCGCAATACATGTTTAAGGAGAAGCGCGTTTCTGAAAGATTAATTCCGCTGCCTCGTGACATTATCTCAGCATGTTGCGTAACATGCACACCAGTCTTCATTTATCTAGAATCTAGATTATCTCGATAAATGAAGCTGTCATCAACTGTTGTCTTTTGTGTTGTCCAGGTCAAGCTCGGAGTGTTCCACACGTACTTTCAAGCTCTCGGCTATTTCATCGTCTTCTTGATAGCTCTGTGCTACACAACACAGAACGGCTTGTCAGTCTTTTCAAGCATTTGGCTTGCCGGTAAGTTGAACTTATGCAAACCTCAAACAAATAAGCGCCAAATTCACTTATAGCTCAATCTGTGCAATAGTTCAAAATACCTATTAATATTTTTCAAGTGGAGTTCGTCCCACACATCGGCATGCCGATATAAATCGGCGAATCATAACGATGATGCCAATCGGTATTTCGGTAAATTGATCGTCAACGTCACTCCCAATCCTGCTTTTTTTAACTTAACGCAATATTTCCATGTATTTCTTCAGTTTTGAGCTATTCTCATTTTTTGAGTTGGTCTAACATGTTTTGTAATGTGTTTTACGGTTTACGTGCAAAATAACGGATCAAAAAAGTTTTAACACCGCCAAACGAAAGACCAGAGCTTTTGATTTGTCTCCTTTGAAATAAATGATTTTTTGGTTTCGATGCTTGCGAAATATAATTATTTCGTGTTAAATGTTCTTGAAACTGCGTGAGCGGTCATCAACGTGTGATGCCAGACAAGTACTCAATTCTCAACCGGGGTGTAGGCAAGAAGCACTGACCAACCGCATATGGTTGCGATGTTATTCAAATTGTTTTGTGGATCGTACTACGTGTTAAAATAAGTTCGTCTGGCACGTTTCAGTCCCAATTAAAGGCTTTACAAATTGATTTGTGATATCATAATGAAAATTTCAACAATAATTGACAAATGTACAGTTTCATGTTTGAACATAAACAAGTTCAATGTTGAGGCTCAAGAAAACGGAAGTGGGAGGTGGCGCCGTTCAGAAAAGTTCGAAAAGCTTTTCGGAAAAGTATAAATCAAAACAAGCAGCTGATTCTCAGCCACCGTCTATGCATTGAAATGATGCCAATGTTACGATACCTCTGCAATGGGATATAATTAGGACCACTACCATCAATCTGTGATATTTTTAAGTCACGTCGTCTTAAAGGCTTGACAAAACATTTGACAATCAACATATTGCATCGAGGACTGACAAAAGGTCGGAGGATCCCAGGTTAAATAAACCTTACGGTGGAGAAACAAGCTACGACCTGGACTTTAGATGCGTGGTTTGGTTCTCCAAGCAATTCTGGATAGAGTTGCTTGCTCAACTGGAAATTTTTGCCCCCTGCCGTTTCATTACTACCATCCTTTCATTCTGGATAACTCCTGTACCACACAGCTTGCTTCTTTGTCATGTGTTGAAGATTTTATTTTAACTTTGTTTTGACGCTTGTATCTGACTATCGCGCAACACCTTTTTTGCCTCCAGAATGGAGTGACGACAAACTTAATCCAGACGGCACGTCGAACACAACAAACTTGAGACTGGCAGGTTATGCTGGAATTGGTTTTGGCCAGGGTGAGTTTCAGTTGTTCCAAACAGCTGAGCGCTAAAGTGTAAATAGATTATTATCTAGCGTGCAAGAAAGTAGATCCTGCTCAGTTATTTCATGACAGTTACGTCTTCGCTGCCAAGCATCAATAGAAAAAAACGATGCAAAATATTGTCATCAAAAAAGTTCAGTAAGTGAACAGCAAAATGTTGGAAACCTGGACACGCGAGCTACATTTTCAGTAAAATGGCATTGTCGACCGTTTTGCAGAAAAATATACGTTTGTACTTTAGTTAGTTTTTGTCCGCAATTAGATCATTCTTTATTTACAAAGCTTTCTTCGTCCGGCCATAGTTTTGCTGTCGATGTTCGGGCAGTTGCGTTTTGGTGCAAACATCGTGCAGCGACCGCTGAGGAACGTCGATAAATTGAAAGGAACTTCTTAACATTTGAATCCATGTTTCAGCGGCAATGGTCCTCGCGTCATCATTCATTGTAACGTTCGGATCCGTGGTGGCGACCGGCCTTCTCCACAAGGAAATGCTCCATCGGATTTTGCGCGCCCCCATGGCATTCTTCGACACGACACCTCTGGGTCGCATTATGAATAGGTTTAGGTGGGTACTGTCGTTTTTTGTGTGAAAATTCAGCAAAATATTCGTAACTTGATCCATCAGCCGTCACGTTGGTGGAAGTTTAAGCTAAACACCTCTCCCACTTTCGTCTGTTTTCCCGAGGAATATCAACTGCCATGGAGATTGAGGGTGATTAGTTTGTTTATTCAAATATCGAAGATTCCCCAGTGTGCAAGAAGGCAAAGCATGGGAAAACGACACCATTTTTGCAAAATTATGGTTTTATCTGTTCAGGTTATTTTTCCGGTGCTCTGCAGTGTAATCACCGCTAAAATGTACAAGTGTAAGTTTAAAATTGAATAACCAACGGTTTCTTTTTGTGCTGCAGCAAAGACGTGTACCTGATCGACGAGGTGATTCCCCGCAGCTGCGCCTTATTTTTGAACGTATTCTTCAGCACCTTGTCGACTATAGTCGCCATCATGTATAGCACGCCCATTTTCGGGGTGGTGATTCTCCCTATTTTGATACTTTACTGGTTCGTGCAGGTAAAACGTTTTTGCCTTTTATCTCGTTGCATTATGTTCGACATTGCAATGTGTTGTTCTTTCATGAACATAAGTAAGCCCGGTTTCGTTGCAGTGGCTTACAACCCTTACTGTCAAACCCGATAAATATCGGTCTTCAATATAATTTTTCATACGTTACATATGACTTTTATCGACATGCGTCCTACTGGGGTCAAAATGGGGGCCGTAGGGTCAATTGGGGTGATTATGCTGTTGGCGAAAACGTTTTCCAGCACGTGATTTTATTTCAAGGGTTGAACCGGGGTGTGGATAGAAAGCTGATCGCTCGAAGTTGGAAACAGCTTTCTTTGGTGACCACTGACAGTTCACTTCGCTTGTGCGATCTTTCAGTCATTCGTTTCGCTCAATGGTGATTTCGCTTTGATACGATTTGATTCCCGTCTCGTGCAGCTGCATTGCTGCAATTCTAGTCTTGTGCACAGCTGCAATGCAAACCGGTGCTTAAACCGATGTGGCACGATGTCAAGATGTGATGTCGACTTGGCAAGAGGTGCCGCGAAATCCCAGTGAGACAATTCCAACCTTATTAAAGTTCCTATTAGGGCGACGTCAGCTGGAACTTGTTCAGCAAAGGTGCTTCCAGTTTTGTGGAACTCTCTCCCACTCGAAATCAAATCTTTAGCCGCTCCATTTTCATGAATCGCCTAAATTCCCATAATCACGTGTCAAAAACCGGTACCCTTCCCCTTTTACGAATCAACCCCCATCCATACGTTGTAGGTTCGCATCGGCCACAACCCGTTGAATATTACCAAAAACATTTACAATGTTTGTGTATGCACGGATATTGAGACCCAACTACATATATTCGTTCACTGCACCGCTCGAGCAGCACTTTATGTCAATGCTGATGAAATTCTGACCAAATGCGGTCTTGCTGAACGTTTTGAGCGTTTGGGCCACGTTGATTTGTTGCGTTTGTTTTGGTTTGATGCACCGTATGCGTTGATCCCTATTTCAGTTGCTGTTTCTAATGCTGTTGACGAATTCCTGAAATCGTGTAAAAGATTCTAGTTGCCCTCTGTAATAGTCCTTTGATTTTTCTTTATGCTTGCTGTAGTTTTCTTGAGTTGTGCTTCTTAAACTCGACGTGACTGGATAAGATTGCACCAGTCAGGCAGGCGCCTGTGGCAAGGTTGTGGTTAAACATATAAACTAGCAATGGTGGTGAATCTTCCGATGGCGTGACCTTGTTGAACCATGCCGAAGAATGTCGGGAGCAGCTTTCTTTTACTGCAATTTTGCAGTAAAAGTGACGATTTCTTTGTTTCTCTGTTGCAGCGGTTTTACATTCCCACGTCTCGACAGTTGAAGCGTCTTGAATCTGTCAGCAGATCTCCTATTTACTCACATTTCAGCGAAACCATGAACGGTTAGTGGTTTTGTGGTTAAACTTTCGAGAATTTAGGAATGTTACACTCTCGAAAAACTAATTTTTCTATGCCTTCATGTTTTTTCGCTCATGAAAGGTTGCTTAAGAAGTGCGTATGACGGATAAAATTTAATGAGGTGATGGTTTTGCAACTGTATTTTTGTCAGATGATGATTTTGCCGAAAATATCAAGTCATGTTGTAAACTGTTGGTGAGAATACTGCAAACTTTCGTATTTGTTGCATTCGTCTCGTGTTTAACTCCTTGTGTCTGCATTAAATTTGAAAATATACTTTCAGGCGTCTCCACCATCCGAGCTTACAATCTGCAAAAGTCATTCATTCGTCAGAACGAGGCCAAACTAGACACGAACCAGATGGCTTACTTTCCTAACATTGTGTCAAACAGGTGAGACTCCCGACATTATCAGAGATCACCGTCTTTGCAGCTGCATCTGCTTTTCAGCTTCGCTTATCGATCAGCTTATGGTCTGGACAACTCGAAAAGATATTTGTGGAACTGACCATTTAAGGTTCAGGGCGTAACTGAACAGCCTTTTTCTCATCCCTGCTTCTTTGTCGACGCCGGTCGAAACCAGTCAGTTGTTTCAAAGTACACTCTACGTCAAACAGTTACTGTCTCAGGAAAAATTTAATTGATTGGACTTTTTCATCACGTACAGAAAAAGATTTCCAACATTAATTGACATTGGTAACATTTCATATCTTATATTTTGCTATCGCTTCATTGCGTGTTTTTCCTGTCTGAGGTAAAGTTGTTTGTAAGTTTGATAAGTAATTTGTTTTCTATATGCAGGTTGTTCCTAAATATTTGTTATCATTTGAGATGTGCAAACGCGTATATAATTGAATTAGTTTGACGTTTAGTAGAACCTGATGTATTCAGAAAAAATTAGTTGTGTGGATTTTGCAAACAATTACACAAGTTTTCAAAATTCGTTTATAAAAATTGATATGAGAATGAGGATTTCGAACTTGCTTGGGTTTCGCACAATACCATCCATAATTCTTCCTCTTTCTACACTGGCTGGTGGTCGTCCAGGTCTTTTCGCCTTGCAGAAACAAACTTTTTCCAACTGTTGTACCATTTCCAAATCTGTGCTGTTTCTAGTGCATTTTCATGGAACTGTTTTGCAAATGCGTGCGGTACAGTCTTCTTTAACTGTGTTCAACTCTTATAAACAAACATCTTCTATTCAAGTGACTGCCACTTTCTATGCCTGTTTCCACTAATACTGTAGAAGTATGAGATCATTTGAAAAGACATTGGCTAAGCATAAAGAAACAAATGTTTACACTGCATAAAGGTAACAAATGTTTTGGACAGCGTTGAATGTAGTCGTCAACGTAGCAATGTATTTATTGCAGATGGTTGGCCGTCCGTCTGGAAATTGCCGGCAATCTCGTTGTTCTCTTTGCCGCCATCTTTGCTGTTATGGAAAAAGGCACCATAAAGTCAGGACTCGTCGGTTTGTCCATCTCTTATGCTATGCAGGTGTGTATCTCGTGAAGTGGTTGCAAATGCAAAGACATTGGACAAAGTTTGCCACAGAGTAATTTCAACTTCGAGCATGTTTCTGTTTGGAGTTGTCCAGCGTCCATATTAAAGATTCACGTAGACCACACACCAAATGTTAATGCACTTGGTAGATCTCGTAATCTCTGTAGAATAGGACTGACGTGATGACCCGATTATTATTGTTCGAGAAGGAAACATACCGCAATAAGATTAACCGCGTAGTCTCTCTTTATTACAGATTGGTGAAAAATAAGGTAATGAAAAATATAAGTTGAAGCACTTGCTACCTGTGTCTGTCGAAGGAATGTGATAAATTTCTGGCAACAAAGTATGCGAATCCAGCTGATTTTTTACAACATCAAACTTTTAAAAAGTATGATGTATGAGCAGGAAACCGAACAGTCCAGCTGACTTGACGTCACCATCGGAGGCTGACGTCACCATCGGATTTGTCTAACTAAAACCTAGCGTGGAATGGCCAGGACGGTATACCTTGATCTAGCGATCAAAGACATTTTGTATCAATTTCCAGATAGGCGTACAACTGATCAGAATACAGCTGCTACAGGCTACTCTGTAGAAGCAAAACATATGTGCCAGTGATCATGTAAGAAAGGTTTCAACTCCTACAAGATGAGCAGTTCGCAAATTTCGCACACCTGCCCATTCCAAGCTAGCATGATGTCCATTCAAGCTACAGCTCTGCAGACCAGGAAGCCAGAATATTATCCTGTCAACCTCACTATTCTCTATCAAGTTGCAACATTCTTATGTTAGCACAACTCTCAAAAACGGCTTAAACATCGCTCAGCTAGCATAACCCGGCACTACGCGCTAACACCGACAATAGCTTTATTCGGCGCTGTGGTGTATGCTTGTACGGGCGTCGGAAATGCCAGGAAAAGTTGTCGCAGATCGAACTCTGTTGTATTTTTGTTCATTAAACTTTCAGACCACGTCCATTTTGAATTGGATGGTGAGGACGGCGAGTGAGATCGAGACCAACATCGTCGCTGTGGAGAGAGTCAAAGAATATTCGAGCATTGAACAAGAGGTGACGCACGTTTGTGTTTTGACGTTGCTTCGCGTGGCGAACCCAGTGACGTGTAAACAGATCATGCTTCAATGTGTTGAGCTTTTTCTAGGTATGTGTTGTGGATTTGTGGAATCTTAACAAAGCGCACGAAATTCTTGGTAATGATGTTGGAACAACACAGTGCACTTGACGGTGCAGTGTTGCTCCTTGATATTTTATGACTGCGCAGTGGCCCTCCTCCAAATGTTATGACTGCACAGTGGTCCTTAATGTATTAACTGCGCAAGGTTGCTTGCGCTGACATTGCTTACGATGGAAAACTTCATCGGAATATTTTCGAAAAAAATATCGCGTTTTTAACAAAAACAAACGAAATGTCAATGTCGCGCATTTTTTTCAGGCACCACTGCATGTTTCGGATCACCAACCCAGCCGTGATTGGCCGCATTCCGGGGGGATTCGGTTCGATGATTACAGCACAAGATACAGGCCGGAACTTGACCTGGTTGTTAAAAACGTCAGCGTCAACATCAGAGGAGGAGAGAAGGTGATTGTTGCGTCACTGCGCTCTGCGCCACTGAAGAGTACTCTGTTTAGAAACAAATACATGTTGATTTATATACTGTTGTTGCGATAAACCTGGGCCGCGATTTAAATCGGAAGCGCTCACAATTGATGTCCGTCAGTTTGATGATTGTTTGTTTGTAGCACGCCTTTATATTGTTCGTTAATGTTCTTAAATTCTTCATCAGGTTGGTGTAGTTGGACGCACAGGGGCCGGAAAGACATCTATGACCTTGGCCTTGTTCCGGATCATCGAGTCCGCCGAAGGCCGAATCGTCATCGACGGGCATACCATTGGAGAGATGGGATTGGCTGATCTCAGATCGAAGCTGTCAATCATTCCACAGGTGGGCGTGGCCACCGACTAGATTAGAATTTCGCTTCACTATGTTCTTGATTTCCTCGCATTCATGATTTTCTTTTTTAGTCGTGGACTAATGTTTTTGAGATACTTTTAATTAATCCTGCAACGTGAAAAACGTCTTCGAGTAACATTGTGAAATCGCTGTCTTTGTCTTAACTGTGTCAATGAAGTTGCAGATTTAATGGCTGCCTTGCTGCTTCAATTCCAGCTTCAGGAGAAATTCACTCCCTTTCCACAACAACCAACCAAGCCGTCACCCCCCATTCGTATCAATGATTGTGCGATAACCAAAATCTACAATTGAAACATCGAATACTCCTGAATTATTTACTACTCAGCCTTAATTTCCGATTTTTCCTGCTTAAAATATTTTGTTTTTTCAATTCAAACACAATGCACACTTTTGTTAAAATCATCGATTTTTTCACAGGATCCAGTTTTGTTTTCCGGTCCACTGCGTATGAACCTTGACCCTTTCGATGCATATTCCGACGACCAACTGTGGGACGCTCTGGAACACTCCCATCTGGAGACCTTTGTTTCGTCACTTAAAGACAAGTTAGAACACGAGGTGGCGGAAGGTGGCGAGAACTTGAGGTTGGGGTTTTTGTTCTGCGATAATTCATCTCTTTTCGTATCAAGTTTTTTTTGGAATTTTTTTTTTTTTTATAATAAGATTAGTTCAATTTTCGTCATGTAATTGGCCATTCGTATTTACGAATGTGAAGTAAATCTAAGTTGCTGTTTTCATGCCACAGTGGCTTTCCGTCTTTATCTTAAATTACTGTTACGTCAAATTGTAAGAAAGGTAGCAGTCAGTAAAAATGTAAGATTAGCTTTCCTGATATTTTTACGCCAGTGATCAGCAAACTTAATTTAGGTCAACGAGTCAAGAAAAAATCCTTCCACAACATCAGTTAGACCAGTTTTAATCGGTTTTGTCCCCGCTAAACAGAGGTGGCTGCATTTACCCCCTTAACGTTCTCCGTATTGCACGAATTATGAGCGTCTTCTTTCCGCAACCCAATCTTTTTAATCTTTCCCACTTGCGTCCTCCATGTCTTCCGTCTTTTTCTCTGATCCTCCAGCTTGAAACTCCTTTCTGAGAGCATCATCCTCATCTTTCGTCAAAACATGTCCGTACCATCCTACCCTGTTTGCTTCGGCCAACATAGTTTTGGGACAACCTAAGTTTTCAAACCCCTTTTTTATTTTGGCTCTTTTAATTATTATTGTTTATTATTGCTTCCTTTGTCTAATCCAGCTATGTCCAACCCGCATGCGACCCGGTCGAGGGTTTTGTGCAGCCCAGTTTGCGCTGCAGTAGAAGTATCCTATATTCTGACAACCTGTCCTTATTTTGATGATCTTGAATTTGACATTTTTGATGCAGGTGGTCCTCAGTGACACTTTATCACGTCTGTTACCATTGCAGTTAGGATTCGAACACTTTCAGTGTATTAGTTGAAGGCAAATTTAGTTTCCTAAGATCAAAGTAAGCCATTCAATGTGCAGCCCTGGTCACGATAGTGACATAATTATTGGCTCGGTAAGCCATTTGGGTTGGACATAATTGGTCTAATCAATGCTATATATTTGTGTCTTGCAATGTGTGACATTACAGCTGCAGCTATGAATCTTCAATATATGACTTAAGCTTTGCATGTATGATGCGAAATCTACCTAATGAAAAAAAGGAAACCGGCGTATTGACAATTTGCGCTAACGTTAATTTCAAGCAGCGGCCGAGTTGGTGCTAAGGAAATGATTCGCTTATTGTCAACATCCGCACCAGTCGATCTGCCTTTCTCACACTTCCGGAACAGAACACGTGCTTGCTTGCAACTGTTGCATGAAACAATCGAAATGAACCGTTGTTAAACGAACGTTTGTCGTTACGCAGCAATTAAGACAAATCAAACATAACAGTTAACTGGCATCAGCCCGCAAAACATTCGCATCAAAATAATGCTTCGCCAAATGTGATAATGGAAGAAAATCCATGAAAGGACATCAGACTTCAAACCCGAACCCGGCGAACCAATCATAACTGAAATGCCAGAAGTTCGTACTGGAATGCTAGTCAGGCCCAGGGTTGATTTAAAAAATAATTTGAATCAAGTCAAAACATCATGTGCAATTTTGAAGCATTGTGTGATTTCTTTGACGCATTCAATTAGCATTCTAATAGGCTTTGGCAGAGAGCTCTTATGATGACACAAGTTATATGGCAACTAACCGGAAAAAATACATGTGGACTCAAATCACTAACTCTTGCAGACTCAAGAAATCAGAACTGTTAGAATGCCTCAAGTTTGAAAGTGTGGCATAAAGTAAAAGTTGTATCCAAGGCATAAAGTAAAAGTTGTATCCAAATTCCATCAAACATGTAGGCCTGGATTGTTGACCGTAGACATAGTAGTATTAAAACATTTTTGATTCATAATAACAGATAAATTACAGGTTTTTACCGTTTTATGCGTGTATGTTATACTTTTTCAGAAGCTGAACTCGTGAAAGCTTCGTCACAGAAATTAATTTTAACAATAGATTGCACACAAAAAACCTAGCAAGCTTGCATCGATGTACAAGCTTCTTTTCATACCAAAAGTGTCATATGAATTTGATAAATTGATGGTGTGAGCATTGTCATTTGCATAAATATTTCGTTTTGTATACCTGTACTGGCATTATGAGTTGATTTGCCCCAGCCCCAAGGGCTATTGCATAAGCGCATAGAAAGTTTTATTGAAAATTCAGTTGCTTCTACTTGCTGTACTTGAAGAGACAAAGCACATAAAAGTTTTATCAAAAATTAGAAATTGCAATTGTTAAGTGGCCACCCCCCTAAACATTACATCAAAAAAATTACAGAATCACAAAAAATCCTGGTTTTCATCAACCCTGGTCAGGTCTGATCCGGCACAATGCAGGACATTGTCGATCCCAAATTATCAAGTTCCAGTAAACAAGATTCGGATAATTTTGAGGTCACTCAGAGCAGTTCGCCCACCAACACATTGGCAAAAGCGCTTGAATAAATGCCTTTTGAAAACTTGCAGTTGATCAACAGGCAGCTGCAATACTCTCACTGTCTCATGACATCCTGGGGCTAAACTCGATAACCCACCAGTAGATTGTTGCAGCTGTACTTTAACATCAGCTACATGACCGAAGTCACAATGACATTTAAGTAATAATTCGATTTCTTTGCGACTCACGTGTTTCAAAGAGCTTTAACATATTGTCAAAATAGAACTGTAATTGCTTGACGCGTGTGTTCGACATGATTTTAAATGTGCAACACTGTGCGTGTGTTGACATGATTTTAAATGTGCAACACTGTGCGTGTGTTAGACATGATTTTAATTGTGCAACACTGCGTGTGTTAGACATCGTTTTAAATGTGCAACACTGCTTGCGTACGACATGATTTCAAATGTGCAACACTGTGCTTGCGTTCGACATGATTTTAAATGTGCAACACTGCATATTTCAGTGTTGGACAACGTCAGCTTGTCTGCTTAGCGCGGGCATTGTTACGTCGCTCGAGGATTCTCGTCCTCGACGAAGCAACAGCTGCAGTTGATCTTGAAACGGATGATTTGATTCAAGTGAGTCCGAAACACTTTTTGAATGTGTTTCTATTTCAGTGTAATTGAACTGGAGTTGCTGCCGTGATTCTAACAAGGTCAGGCTGTTTGTGAAATCTTTTTAAGCTTCGTCTAAAGTTGCGTGGCTTTCAGGTATTTTTTGACATTTCGTGCAACATTTGAAGCAGATTTTCTTATTCGGAAAATATTCAGCACGTCACATTTTCCAAACCATTATTTTATCGACGACGAACTCATTCATTCGTTACTTTTTACCAAACACGGAAATAATTGAATATTTTTGTTTGTTCAGAAAACCATTCGTGAGCAATTTGCCGACTGCACCACCTTCACCATCGCCCACAGGTTAAATACCATCATGGACAGTTCCAGGTTCGTTGTTTGCTCATGTGTGTGCTTGTGTGAGTGTTTGTGTGTGTACGTTTGTGTGTGTCTCTCCTTGCGTGTGAGTGTACGTGGTCACACACTGAGAATGGAGTGTACAAGTCACGTGATTTACACGCCTCAGTGCCCACCGCTTTGTAATTCATTTGCACGCGACGCCAAAAAC
>Ga0210059_1004932_pt1 | contig 21471 bp, 7 predicted proteins | sample Ectturendosymbi2_FD_188042 | JGI IMG/M metagenome (GOLD analysis project Ga0210059, IMG submission 188042) | Ecteinascidia turbinata endosymbiont from Florida, USA - Sample 2 (SPAdes) (version 2) | ecosystem: Host-associated > Tunicates > Ascidians > Unclassified | place: Key West, Florida...
AGCACAGTACGTAGTTTTTCTAACTTTGTTTCATTGTCAACTTTCGCATAGGACTGAAGATGTGTCGAACACGAAACTAGTTTCCTTGTGCAAATAAACTATTGCGACTGATTCGCTTGATGTATGGCCACTGCGGTGGCTTTGCTATTATTGCGAAATGCTGGACGATTGTCGAATTCCGATGAGCGAACTTTTCAAGTTTCGGGAAAGCCCCAAAATCGAAAGGAGAGTTTCGCGATGACGCACGGGAAGAAGCCTTCCGATCACAATTGGCTTTTGTTCTTAGCACAGTACCTTATGAACTGGCTTGCGTGACCAGATGCGTGTTGTGAAGCTGGCAAGGCTCTACCAGCAAAATCAGGTTCACTGTGAGGTTTTGCATTTGTTGATTGGTTTGATTTACAGGGCAATAGGTTGTAATTGGAGCAAACGTCAAGTCAGTTACTTTGAAATGAGAATATCAATATTCAGTTTTAGACATGATGTTGTGATGCTTGCAATTCTCAGGGTTTTCTGTCGGCCATTTAGTTTTACTGCCTTGTTTTGTTACCATGCTGTTACTTCGTTTGCTTGATCAAGCGCAGTGTCGACGTTTAATCGTTCCTTTTACAAAACAAGTACTCTTTTGACTTGTTTTTCTTGTATGTGTAGAGAACTCCAAGATATCATAATGCATTGATTTTTGTAAATCCCTGTTCTTGTCCATTGTTACAATTAAATTACATGTATTTCACACAGAAACTGTTCCCTAGCTATAGCAAATGCACCCATTGATTGTTTGATCAAAACTGATTTTGCCTTCTGGTTGTGCAGAATCAATTCAAAGTCTATTCAGTCTGGTATGCATTTTATTTCCAGAATTTGTTAATTGTGTTGGAAGTTTCTAACAAAACCTATACTTAACACAACGATTTTATCAAAACTAGATAGTTTGGTTATTTGTAAAAGTGAATCGATAATTGTGGAACACTTTATGATACGTGGTATTAAATAACTGTTGTTGTATCCTTGCAGTGATATGTAATGATTTAGTAACATGTAGAGCTTGGAATGTCGAGCTTAGAGATACAACCTTTTATAAACAAAAGTGCTTCTAATATCGACCTTAGAGATACAACCTTTTACAAATAAAAGTGAGCCAATGTTGTGTTGAAAAATCCTCTTCTACACAAATACAAAATTTTCAAGGCTGAAATAAAGCACTAATAAAACATATATGCAGAATAAAGGCCGGTCTACACTACAGCGACGTAAAGTGGAGCGAAGTGCAACCCAGAATTTTGTGATGGTTTACACGTACGCGAAGTCGAGTGCGGGGTTTTCCCTGAAACCAAAAATTATGTTTTGCTGTCTGTACATACGAGCACGATAATTTCAGCGGACCTAACACTTGTGACTAAAAGCTGTATTCTGTTGCATCACGCTTTTTGTTTACCAGGATTTATGGACTACCCACTGCGATGTGGATGCGCAAAAAATACTCTTTGGGTTGTTGCACCATGTAGTATGAGCATGCCACAACAATATTTTAGTGAAATTAACTGGGGATTTTCGTTTTCAAAGCAATTTTTTGAAGCAGTACAGCTTGATAATGACCACTAAGTAGCATGCAAACCAGCATGCAGACACATGTGCATATGCAAAATCTGACTTTCCTTATGTCCAATGCACACACCTTGATGCATTTAAAGCAGTTCTTATATGTTGTTCAAATGTTTAAACACAATTTTGTTTCTGTAATACAACCATCTCTTTGCAATTAACATGCATAAATAATATTGATTTTGAGTGACCTTAACCTTTTATAACGCATGATGTTATAGATTGATCTCAATTCAGCAGCACAAACATTTGACCTTCCTGTAGACACAAGGAGAAATTTTAGTATGAATGCCAATTTAGAACAAGAAAGTACTAAAAACTTTCAGTGATTGAAACACCGGGTCTACATTTGATCCCATTGTTTATTTGTATAGGGCAACTAATTGCAGATTTTTACACATATGCTAGAAAATGCTCACTTCTTTTTACACCACAAATTACAAATGCATGATGACTTCATGAAAAAAACACTTAGTCTGGTTGTGATGAAGTTGCTATTCAGGAAATTCAGAACCATATTCGTAAACAGTCAAATACTCTTCAAATGGTATAGTTACTTAAGTAACTATATGTAACTCAATGAATTTCAAAATCCACACAGCACTCAACCCAATGAAATTTCTCAACTCATTTTTTAATACTATTCATTAAAATGTGGTGAACTTTGTTATTTAATCTTTAAAGGAACTTGCTGTGCTTCACACATTTCAAAGAGGTATTTGTATGTGACTGACACAATACATATAATCTCAAAGCCTTCAGTTGATGTTCTCATGGATCCACCCTTTGGGTCATAACTCCCCTCATATGACTTTATTAAGCAAACTAAACAAAATGGCATAATGAAAAGTCTGTAGCCTTTTGTAATTTAACCAAAGCAAGCTTTTGCAATTCAAAAATGTGTTTTGTTCATCTTCACTGACAATCGTTGTCCAAAAAGCACCATGCTGCAGATCACCAACATTGGACAGAATACCAGTATACCAAACTGATGAAGCAAAGTGGTTTTGAAACACTTTCAGCATTGCACAAAATTTGCCTAAGGATGAAACGTCTATAATTTAAAAAGTTAGTTTAATTGTGCTCAGAAAAATTGATAAACACAAAGCAAGTTTCAATCAACATTACCTGTTGTAAACCTTTGAAAAGCTTATACATTGCTTAATACGTACAATACAATGCTAATTTTGTGGTCTGATACAACACCGACATGACTTTGAAATTTTTTCTCATGCTTCACAACACTTGACCTGTCCTAAAAATATATTTCTGGTTTTATAATTCATTGTTAGATAAATATAAAATTCAAAATTGAATTTAAAAAATCAAGAATCGTAAGCTCCAACATAATGTACCCAGACAATAGTACTTTCTAAAGCAAAGCTACATCTTAACTGTTACTGCAATTGATTTTAAGCAATAACATTAAAGAATTGTAGCTGCAAACAAAAGCCAACGAAAGGGTACTATTCCATGCAAACATGCTAATTAATAAAAGTTGAGGTCACATTGTCTACAGTATATTGAACATTATATTGTGTTTGTAAACTTCCAGATTTTTTAAATAACTATACCATCTTTGCACTTCAAAAATTCATACTTGGATTTTTTCTTTTTGTTGCACCAGATTTTCAAAGCTAAATTGCACATATCAGAACACAGCAATTCTGCTACATTTGATGGCTTGGCTAAGTCTAATCCAGTGTGGTGAATTGCATACCTTATGTTTTCTTAATGAATGATTATAATCATAAGAGTGGTGCTTATAGACAGTACCAAAAAAGTTTAAACTAAAATGTGTATTGCTACATAACGGTAACAGAAATGCATCTCTTCCAACTGGCTATTCCACAAAAATAAGATAAGTGTACTAAAACACCAGAAAGTCCTACAGAAACTGAATTATGCCTCTCATAAATGGTGAAACTGTGTAGGCTTTAAAATGATACAATTTTTAGTGAGTTTGTTTGGCCAGAAAAGCAGCTATACAAATTATTAATGATTTATGACCTTGTGGCACAGACAAGCATGTAAATCATCTGTAATTTTTTGTTTATGCAGGCAAAGAAAGTTATCATTGCAATAGGCTTGCCACCAGCAAAAGCAGTGCAGATTTTTGATTTAAGATTAAAATATATACCAAGTTTAAAAGATCTACTTCTAACAGAAGCTGTTAAAGAGATTTTTCTTGCACAGTTCATCCAAATGTCAAACCAGACTGACATTGTAAACTCAACAGTATGTTAAAAAAAGAAGTGATGTTTTCCCTTTGAATTTTTTAATACCATCTTATTAGGACAAGCATCAAATGAACTGTAGATGTTTGTTGCTAAAATGGAGAACTGCACTTCTTAAGAACAATGTCTCCAAATAATAAAAATGTAGTTTCATAAGCATGTCACAGTTAATTGGTGGAATACAATTTCATGTCATTTAATTCAAGAAAACAACTGACAGTGTTACACATAGATGCAACATATTCAAAGAATCCATCCAACATTAATATTTGGGAAATGATTCCTTGAACCACTATTAAAAGCATATTCAAGTTGAATAGACCTCAACTAAATGAACATAGAGTAACTTCGGTTTAACAGGCAAAATGTGCAGTAACCAACTAAAAATTATCACAGTTTTATCAATTCTACAACACATAGGCTATTTGAAAATGAAATGACAAAGGTGGTTATTATCAAACACTTTAAGCAAGATGTTCAGAAAAACAGCATTAGTTCTATTAGCTTCAAGGTTATGGATTAGGAAATTGCTTAATTTTAGTAGCATACCTAGCGTACTGTAGAATTACTATAGCCTATACCAGGTTTTCAGGGGACAATACTCACATTTGTAAATTAGGCAGTTTGCCAGGACACCAGAAAAAACAAAATGGCTATCATGTCAGCATTTCATTTATTTAAATGGACTGTTCAATAAGGCACAGGCCTACATATCCATCATAAAGGAGGGTATATGAAGTTTTCACATCACAACGAACTTGCACTAGTAGGACAGTGAATCAAGCTTAAATCAGTGTCCATGAAGTTCTGCAAATCAATGGTCATCACACTTTTTTGTCGTTTAACCTCGAATTGCAGCAAGGTGCTGCTAAAGAGGAGTACAACAGCAACTGTAGTGCTGTCTTCAAGTCTGAATACCCTACTTGTTTATGTTTAATCTGCACCAAACATGCTAACTGTACTTAGTTGGTGAAGTCCTGAAGCAATGGACAACAATTATAAAATTAATAAAATCAGTAATAGTTTGACTTTACATCTATTTGCAGTTATAAGTGAGAGTAAAAACTGGCTACACAAGAGTTGGAAAGCTGTCCCTTTATACTAGCAACCCTACACCTATGCTATCACTGAACTTCATAACACATATGCCTAACTTTGCTAAAATTAGCGTATGTCAAATAAAAATTCCTAAACAATACTTGAATCCTTTTGTACAACTTCTTTCATGAGGTTGTTGTGCTGTATATGTGTGTTATTTTAGTGCTTCAGTCCTGCTGCGATCGGAAATCCCGAGCGGCATGTGCGCAAAGCTTCGCACTGTGGCAGCAAACAACAATAGAGTTCACATGCCATGATCACTCTATTAGTGCTTGTTCGCGCCACATATATCTATGGTGTTGTTCTTCAGCCACATCCCGTTCGTGGTGAATCACACATTTAACGCAACACCGCCGGAGAGGTTGCAACAGTCCAAACTTCACGTTACCAACGCCACGACCCCAGGAAAAAACTTGCACTTCATGAAGCTTCGCGCCACTCGTAACGCTCCCGAAGCGTTATAAAGTGTAGCCGCGCTCCGTGAAAATCTGCGACTTGCACGTATTCAAGTGAGGTCACGCTTCAATTTCAAGATAATAAAACAAACAAGGAATTGCACTTGGCTTCACTTAACCACGCCTCGTGTAAACCATCCTTAAGCCTAAAGATAACAGTCAATATACAGGAAAGTTTGATTAACCAACAGTCTTCTAAAAATGTTTTTACTTGGCTCATTCGCAAAATCTGTTTCGCTAGAATTTGAGGCCTATTAGCAAAACATCTGGTAAAACCAGAGCGCAGCTGGCTTCGATTGGATCACGTTCATTTATAGCATTAGTGTCTGCAAAAATACGGAAAAAAATTGCAACAGCAAAACTTAGATTCTTTCTACGTACATTAAGGGATGGATGGCAGTGGCGCTCTGGCGCGTACGCTACTTACGCTTTTATTCACTGCCTGCTGCAAGTCTTTTCAAGTTTGTTTATTTCTCTTTTTTGAAACAGAGGAACTTTGTCAGGTTGGTCGGATGTAATTCAAACGCAAGCACACAAATTGATTTTACGATGATGGAAATTCTTTGCATAATAAGACACATTGCGCTGACGCACGTGAAAAGCAGCGTTTGCATGCAATTTGTTGTAAAGCACACTTGAGCGTTAACATTGTGTCGATGTTTTTCTGGACGCGCTATGTGCAGGCCCGTAACCAGCTTGGGACACCAGAGGGGGCGATTCTGGTAGGGGCCCAAATTTTTAAACTATGTCCAACCCATTTTTTCAGGGGGTTGAAAAAGTTTTTAGGGGGATCTTCGCCTCCCCGCCCCTTCCCTACTAGTTACGGGACGGTACATGTGTTCAATTACTTGGTCGAGTGCCGTATGTGAGACATGAAAGTCAATAGCATTGCCGCGATCAAACTGATTGCCCAACAATTGTTGTAAAACATTTGCCCAATTTGGGCAAGGTTGATTTATGTGGCAGAAGTTTGCAATGAAAATAGAAAGAATGTAATGTCATAACCTAATTTACTTTTATTGCAGATATAACCACAACTTGAAGGTAGGTTCGATTTAAACCTTAAACCGACCACCAATGACGTCTACTGGCGGAATTTTTTGATATTTCTTCACTTTTTCGTTCATTTATTAAGAGCACTTCCAACATGCTTCTGTTCTTTATCATCAGGTTTTTTTAAGCCGTTTTAGGGACCCGATTCGGGTCCCTAGAATTTCAAATCGGGTCCCTAGAATCACAGAAAATTATCATCGGGTCTCTAAAATCAGAGAAAATCGGGTCCCTACAGATCCACATCGGGTACCTAACATTTTCCCTAAAAAAACTATTATCATATAATTTTTTTTCCAAAACCAACACGTTTTTGTCTGATCAGATGATCTTGAAGACATGCTAAATTGTACAAAAACCCGCGCGCGCGTCTAAACCTGTCAATTAGTCCAGTATAAGAGAATAAATAAACATTGCCCATTTTGGGCAAGGACAGCAACTTCGTTTGTGTTTGAAGGTTACCCGAGCAGGGTGGTTAAAGCAACCGAGCAAAGAATGTTGCGATAAACTGAGCAGCGACGCACAGTGCCGTCGTTTATTGTGCACTGATACAGTTGATCTTTTTCGGTTGTGTGTGATGACGTGAACAGTAGGCGTTCATGCTTATAAGTCATTTCTGCCTGATCAGCGCATTTCAGTTCGAAACCTCGTTTGGCTGCACATTCTCAGCCCTGGCTCTCACAACTCTATAAACAAAGGTATTTCACTGTTTGCTGCTACCTGGTGGTGCTTTTATCCTTGCTGAAATTAAAGTGCTTTCTGCCTCAGACGTTTTGAGATTCGAGTGATATTACGTTAGGCCAAGGGATTTAATGGCCAAGACTCAAGGCATTATTTGCACAACCTTAGTTGCCTTGGTAGTTTATCATACCTTTACGTTTGCGGTATTAGTCTGTAAAACAGGATAGAAATTACCAAACTTGCACTGTTTGAAAAACCTGAACTTGAGGATACGCAAACACTATAAAAGAGTCGCATTAGTGGAGCAAACGTTTTTGTCTTTCATATAGGAAAAAAATTTTAACATGGCATCAGAAGACGATTCCACCTCAAGAACTGAAGAAGCAACATCGTTGAAGCAAACATTGAAAGAATACGAAGGAGGTCAGTCAGTTGTTGCAGACAACTGCTATGAGCTCTTCAACTAATAATTTATTGGTTTCTGTGAGAGAAAGACAGCAATGCGAGTCACCGGTTCGTTTGCGGAAAATTGACAAAAATGTATACAGCGCACATTTAGTCAGCATGAAGAAGTCGAACCCTCTGCGAGCCCGAAATGTAATCGGTTTGTGTTCGAAAAATAAGACTTGAAATTGGTGTTAATCCTTTTGTGTATCTAACGATGTAACTCCATAAGTGATTTATCTATCCCGTTGGTCCGACGTGCATTCATTTCATTAGAGCACAGCAGCAACTGTGCCTTCTAACAACAGATACGTGATGGAAAACCTGTTTCGGAGTTTGCTAAAAGCGGAAACGACTACCCATGCTTCCGAAACGAAACTGTGTTTCTGCGAAGTTGCAACCTCGGTATGCTCGCTAAACTAAGTTTACTTTTGTAGAAGCAACATATACGACTTACGAAGATCCACATCATACGAACTTTGTTCTGGATTTGCTTAAAAGGTGCAAATTGGTGAAAATTATGATTAGCAATAATTATTATTGATATTTATAACAGAAAAATGTCCTCTACAAGCAGTCGCGTGGCGTTGCGTTTATCCAAATGGCTGTCTACAGCGCATTTACCTGAAATTTTTATTACATCATAAAAATGTAACAGACGTAATAAAAACTTTGAGTGAATCATCTTGTTACCAGTTGGCCATGTTATCAATTGGCCTTCAGTTGGTCATATTACTAATAGTTTTTCTGGCTGGCGTCTACGTTGTGGTTACCTCTGGGTGCTCTTCTGACATATTTGTCAACAGTAACAAATTACAGATAAAAATATTTTGTCGAGAATTTCAAAGGAATTGTAGTGTTTTATATTCTATTTACTGAGTAAGTGCAATCAGCAATCGATCCTCTTCTTGATTCCGTAAATATGTAGAAAAAAACGATGTTTTGCTCCTTATCATGACACCTTGAAGCGGTCATGATCCTAACCCATTTTCAGATTATGTTTTTTAATTTTTTAGGGACTCCAAACACAGCAGTATCACTTTGGAAGCAGGGAGTAAGAAATTCAATGTTCTTAAGATCATATTTACCACGTATTCGGACTTTTTCGACAAAGCCTTCAACACAGAGGTCTGTTGGCTTGCAAAAATGCTTTTTGCCGAAGCGTAGAAGAAATGGAAATGGGAATGTGTGACTAAATGTACAGAAGAAATGGGTTGATCATGTATCTCCGGTGAAACCATTTCGATATGATAAATCACTGATTGCACAACAGGCTCTGAGGGATAATACTCCGTATTTTCATGACTTCTGTCAGTCTGATCATGCAGTTGGTTTTGTTACACTTCAAATTTTGATTGCCTGCTGGTGCATTATTGCGCGAAACCATGGTATAAAAAGAGCATAAAAAGGCAATCGCAAATTTGATGTAGAAAGTTCCACTTCCACGTTTAGGAAATACATGGCCATGCCAAACATAATTTGGAAACGAGCTCAGTATTTCATGGGATTTATATTTCCGGTTTTTGCTGTAGACCAGTGGTTCTTAACCGGGGGAGCGCGCCTCCCCATGAAGGCACCAAGAAATTACAGAGGAGCGCGAACCCTTACGCGCCCTACGACATGGAAGGTTTGATCATTAAATTTGCCAATAAATATGTTTGTTTTTACCGCTTATTTAAAGCCAGGGTGCTTGAAACAAAGCACAATATACGAAAGGGAGGCGTGGTAGAAAAAAGATTAAGAACCACTGTTGTAGACCTTTGTCTGATTTGAAAACAAAATTAACACTACTTTTATCGAGCTTTCTCCACCACGTGGCTTATCGATGCGTCGAGAACGAAACCAGTTGCATTTTACACTGTGTTCAAATACAGGTGACTACTTTGTGGCGCAGTGCTTTGTTCGGATCACTCATATCCGATATTTTTTGTTGCTCAAATAACATGCAGCTTAACAAATACAAATTAAGTAATATTGGTGTCGGGTTTCATTGCAAAAACTGAAGATGCGAACAAACTTATTTTGAAAATCTTTGTTACGCATCAAGCATTTTTATGCTTTTTTACCATGACATAAGACAACAGTGGCCAGTGGATGATGTTGACAAAATTGTAGCAGTTACTCTTCTTAAAAAAGACACTAATTTTTTTAGTCTGTCAAATTGCATCAGTGGCCCATAAACTCTTGAAAAGGACAAGGGTGGAAAACACTCTTTAAATGCTCAAATCCTTATCACTTCAAACTCATCCTCGTGTAGCAGAGAGGCGAAGCAAAGTTCCAATTACATTATCCACGTGTTTGTCCTGGAAACAATGCTTACAAACTTCGTTGAAGAAAATCAGAATCGAGGAAAAATTTGCAAACTTCACCAATCAAATGTTTTGAGTAACATAGCACTGCTGCTGTGAATATTTTTGTCTGGAAGCAATGATTGTGTCGTCGTTTATACGTTAATTCAAAACAAGCTAATCGCAGTGCATCCGCGTGAAATGTTTTCGACGTGCTGCCAAAAGCAGTAGCACAAAAATACTAAGTAATATAGGCAACGTGCAATTTTCCTGGGCTCTCATAATTAGCGTAAAAATAGCTTTCGATTGCGTTGTGCATCACATATCCTTTATTCCACAGATGAAAGAAAAATACGATAATGTCGTGGAACTAACAAGGGTCAGCAAAGAAGTCATGGAGGTCATCGTTGATTTTTTCTACTCTGGAAAAATACGTTTAAACTTGGGAAATGTTTTCGACGTTTTGGAGGCGGCAGATTACCTTATGGTTGAAAGTAGGTTGCAGCTTGAAATTCATGTATTCACAATTTGAAAACGTGGAATCTGAAAAACTCAGAAACGTTAACCAAAGTACCTTATTGCTGCTTGAAAATGCAATTACTGTGTCATTCGAAAATCGAATTGAGTTTTTGCAAAAAAGCGTTTATTCAACATTTGCATTATTCGACAGATTATGATAAACGTGGTTGAAGGTTAAAACAAAGACTTTTAAACAAAATTGGTTTTGCAAACTAATCAAATTTTGAGTGTGCAAAATTTCATTCTTGCAGAGATCAGAGGTTTCTGCGAAACGTTTTTGTCACAAAATATAAATGAAGAAAACTGGTATCGCTCATGGAGCTGTGCAGACATATATAGATTACCAGATCTTCGAAAATCCGTTGCTATCTACGTGGGGGAAAATATCAAACGTCTTTTCGATAACAATAAATTGGAAACCTTAACTTCACCGGAAATGAAAGAAATAATGGAGAAAAGCCAATGTTTTGTAAGTTAAGTTTGTTAGTATTTTGTTAGAGCGAAACGGTTGTGCTTTTACATCGGTGTCAATATTACTTTAGAAAATGTTGTCGAAAATGCAAACGATTTGATCATAACAGAAACAAAACCCAAACTTATTTTTGCAGATATTTGGGCGCACATGGTCTGACAAAGTGCCGCATTTGAAAAATTAGATATTTTGGCAAATATGGTCAACTCGAAGTATACCTTTCAAATTTCCATTCCAATTGCGACAACGATTTTGACGAAATGGTTCAACACAAAACTTTAACAATTTCTGAGATTGTGTAAAAAAAACTTACGTTTTCAGTATTTCTGGGATAAGCGCGTCAAACACCTTTGACTGCCAATAATCTTAAAAATAATTATTATATTCACTGTAAGTGAAAAAACAGCGTTAAGTTAAAATAGTAGCAATTATTGCCAATAAATGATGCATTTTGAGTCATTCGTTAGTTTTCCACATTTTCTTGCGGAAACGCGCAGTGAACTCTGAACTCTGAAACGCGCAGTGAACTCTGAACCACCGTTAGTTACTCATCGCTGTGTAGAATATTTGTGTTACCTAACCCACACTCGACAATAGAACTTGAGCAGAAAAGCATACCTGAACTAATTGCACTTTTCTTTAAACAGCAGCATTCACAGTTGCATGCAAGAGCATGTGCAAGACCTGATGTAGCGTAAACATGATGGCGTTCAAAGCGACACCAAATGGCCCTCTGGCAAGCAAAGCGAGACCGAATGGCCACAGAGAGAGCAGATAGACAGTTTACTTTTATTTACATGGCCTATGAAGAGACCCTGAGGTCATCAGGTCAGCTGACCATTTAACAACCGTGGGAACCAGCCCATAGGCACGACAAAAGCTTGGTGGCCGGTATTCATCTCTGACCTAGCTTGGTCTGGACATGTGGTTGTTAATCTGGCATAAATTGCCCCTGAGATTAAATTTCATTTTTCAAGGGGGTAAATTTCATCTTTCAATGGGGTAGATTTACTGAACCATAAATTGCAGCAAATTTAAATTTTCATAAATCATTCTAAACTGGAAGAGTTTGTTAATTTCGTATTTTTAATAAATGAGCACCATTAATTGCATCAGGGGCTAATCTGTTAGTCTTGTTTGATAATGGTAAGATATGTGAAAAAGGTTAAGAACCACTGGTCTGGACTTATTGTCGGGCCTGTGGAAATATTTGCGATTTTTGAATATCGCGAGTTATTTCGAGAAATCTTGGAGACACTGCCGCACGACCACGGTCAGGCCAAACCCCTTGGGGCAAACCAGTGCAGGTGTTCCACGCATTGCGAATTTTACAAGAAAAGTAATCTTTGACAATCTCTGTGCTTTGTCTGATGAAGATACTTCGAAATGCCTCAGTGTTTTTGTGCGAATCCTTTTTCTTACACCATGACCTCGGAAAGACTATCTTCTCATTTCAAATAAAGTGAAACCATTCAACGATTTTTTGCATTTTAATGAAGAAGACAGATGCGAGAAACTAAAAAATGAAATTGACTCAGAGGTATTTAGTACATTTATTTTGACTATTGCTGTTTCAAGAATCTTTCAAAATTTTCCAAGGTTGTGTTTTGTTGCTTTACAAAATCTGCAGTATTTCACTTACTGTTATTTTGATATTTTTATTAACGATCATTTCTTTTTGCAATCAGCTCGTGGTTCATTGATTTAAGTACAGAAATATGTACTTCTGAACTGAGTTGCAGTCTTATTTATATAAACCTTTTTAGGCCATTTGTGTCAGTCTTGTTACTGCTACGTACTATATAACTGCCGAAAGTGTTGTCACAATGAGGGGCGCTTTATCGATTTTCCAATAATAATTCCAAGGCATAAGCAGATTCGGTTAAAATGGATCCAGATATTCTACACTGCAATTAGAAAATATTGACTTTGATTGCTTAACGGAAACCACCTGCTCATTGCCACGTGAGATGTACTCGAATCGTAAGGCATCGCTTTCTCTTGTCCTTTGAATCGTTTCCAATCGTTGTAGATTCAGGTTGGGGATATCCGCGGACTCCACTGCTTTTATTCCAATTTACATTAACCGCCTACCGTTCATACAATATAAGCCAATACTCTATGTCGGGTGCAGAAAGATTTTCATTTCCAGTGTGCATTTGACCTGACGCCTGAAGCGATATTTTCAATTTGCAGAGAAGCAATGAGGAGGATACTTATAACGTTATTGTTTCTTGGCTGAAAAACAATCCTGATAGATTTGAGAAGGCCGATGCTATTCTGGGCACCCTCCAACTTTCCAAGTGCAGCCAGGTCTTCTTGTCATCCGTGGTATTGAAAGAAGTACGTCAGTTTGTTTGCTATACACTTTTCGATCTGAGCGACAGACATCGAACAACATTTATTTTGTCTGACTTCTAGTCTATCGTTCAAAGCTTACCTTTCTTCGTGCTTCAAGTTGCCAACGAGTTGGCCGCTCAATCAATTGCTTTAAATGATGAAAACAAATATTTGAAAGAGCAGCTGACTTCGAAGAAAACTGAAGGTAATAATAAATTGCAGAGCTTCATTGTAAGTTTGTTATCTACAATTACAGCACTAAATGCAAATATTTTTTCGTTGTTTTCCTTATATCTGGGTTTATTATTTGGGTCATAGACCGAATTTTTTTGGAATGACCGAAAAAAGTTAAGTCAGTTCGGTCATACTGTCCAAAAACATAGATTAGTTAATACTGTTACGGCGAGTTTTAATATTATTATGGGACAAATTACCGAAATGTCTCAGCGAAAGAACAGCCTGATATGTATTTAAAAAAAACTTTGAAAACATTATTCATTGCTATCGTTTGTGACATTTTCTTCCAAACCATCAACAAACCACATTTTCACAAAACCGTTAAAAATTGAAAACGTTTCTTTGGTTATATTCCAACGCACTGCGACAGATTATTAACGACAATTGGCGACGGGCCGAAGCCTGATGTATGCTTTTTGTCGGGGTGGTTGAGGTGAACGCTCTTCTTCTAGGAGGGCTACGGCGAGTCACACTGTGGTCGTGGGTCGAACATCCAATCTTCCGATTGGGAGGCGGAAACTCGACGACTGAGCTAATCACCCCCGACAAAAAGCATACATCATCTTGGAAACCTGTACATGAATCTTGGAAACCTGTACTGTCTGTCTAGTTTGCGTGAAGCTATACCCACTGTGCAATTTCTGTCATGATCGATTGCGGTAATACATTTGAATTGTAGGAACTAGTGAATGAAAATGCAAAAACTAGGCAAAAAGTTCGATGACACAATTATAGGCACAAAGGTCTGATAACACAGCATAAAATTGGCTCGAGTTGCACCTTTGTTAGAGCCTTTTGATGATCCTGAATGTAGCGTACCCGCTAGATCCCCTCTCTCTTCAGGTCTGGTGACAATCACTGCGGATGCGAGCTGTACAGCAGAGGTGAGCATGGACAGGATCAGGACTGGATATCCTGCAGGATACTTGCGATTTTTTTTGCATCAGGATTGGATTTGGATATTTATTTTTGAAAAAAACTGGATCAGAACAGGATCAGGATATTTGTTTGATTTCTATGACAAAATTTTCCTGAGAGTGATTGAAGGTGTCACAAATGATGGTGCTGTTGTTTTCTTTGCTATGATTTTTATATTCACAAAAAATCAAAATCATTTTGTCAGTATGTGCTCATTGTGCTGCACTCATCATAATCGATGATAATTCGTGTTACTTCATCGTAAATATTTTCCGGCGAGGTGGAAGTAGTAAGCGGCTCTTATATTGCTGGTATGCTGCTTTGTTTTGTTGTGCTGAGTGGCATGTGTGTGCGTTGTATAGGCTAATATACTGTAGTGTATTTCATGGGTGGCCAACTAGTCTTCGACTGGGATCGACTAGAAAATTTCTTGATAACTTGCGATCGACCAGTTGGTCATATAGTCACAAATACAAAATGCCAAAGTTGAGTATCACATGTGCAAATGCAGTGTACCATCGCCTTAGTAAATGATGCACAGACAGAAGGCAAAGTGTCTGTTCCACCTAAATCACGATTGTCACGTAATAATACAAAAACGTATTACAATACCTTCGCGGCATCTGCCGAGCTAGCCTAGCCTATGGTCAGCCATCACAAGAGGCACCAAAGAATATACGTGACCAACCAATTGATGGATAATTTTTATTTACTTTCTGGAATTTTGATTGAAAAATGTTCTTTATAAGGCAGCTTGTCAATTCAATGCAAAATCAGGTGCAATCAACCAAGTGACACTCGGAGATCAATCTGTTAACCACCCCTGGTCTATTTCAGTGTTTAAGCTACATTTCCTTTTGGTTAGAATTTTGAACATTCTACCTCAAGTTTCATGCAGTCAACCTTTGCTAAAAGACAGTTTGAGTTTGTAGTTTTTGTAGGCTACATAGTTTTACTATATTTTTTACTGTGATCTACTCTCAGTGTTACAAAATATATTTTCTTTATTTTATCAATTGATTGAATGCTGGAGTTCTTTGCCCTTAGCTGATGCAGGTGGAATTGATCACATGACAAGGAATATATCCTTGGATTAGCGGATCTTTTTTGACATAACAAATACCTTAACCTAAATTGTAAACCTGTGTCTGGTTTTCAAACCTTAATAAAAAGTGCTGTAGCTTACATTAAATTTCTTCGCATAAAAAGAGTCATCTCTATCAGCCCAGCCTCAACAAAAATGCTGAGAACCCATATGACGACCACTCGCACAGCAGGAATTCCCCCTGGACCAGGTTCATCGTACGAATGATACCAGTTTTTGTTTTTCACCGGTTTTTATTTACTTTTTTCAAAAGTTTCCAAACTTTTGTGGTCAGATGTGTGGTTTAGGTTTAATAAGTGTTAGGTTTGCTAAGTTTCTACCAAGCGTAGTCCAGCCTACTGCACATTTGTCATGTCATGGATTAGTGTCATGTTACAGGCGATGGATGAATAAGTTTGCAAAATGGAAGGTCCACTAGTGGACCTATAACCACTCTTGTTTGTTTCGTATTTAACCAGTGTCGCATTCGGATACGGATGGATATCGGATACTAAATTTCAGAAATTTTCGGATAAGGATTGGATATGGACATTCAAAAAATTTATCGGTTATGGATCTGGAGTTAAAAAATCAATATCCGCTCTCCTCTGCTTCACGGGTTTTGGAGCATGCACTCCCAGAGTTCTTTGAGTTTTAGAACGTCATACGCGGCTGGCAGAGGGCAGACTCACGATTACATAAAACATAAGAACAGACAAAATAATATGAAACACAGAAAGCAAAAGATTTTATACAAAACTACCAGACAATTACAAAACTGCCAACTCCTGAAATGTTTCTTTTGATATAACATCCTGAAACGTTAACAGAATAGACATGCTGCGATGTAATGCTTTACTTGTAAGTGTGATTATCCAATGTCATAGACAAATTTTTCTTGCCTTTGCTGAAAATCGATACAATTTGTGTGTCACATGTGTTAATCCTAGGAAATATCTAAGGGCAACGACGCTTCGTGAGACGTTCTAGACATGGGCGTCCGTTATGACTTTATGTTTACGTACAGGGCTCCCATACAGTTTGAAAAAAAATTATCATACTTTTCCAATACCTTATGAATATTAAATGAAAAAAAATTTAATACCATCACTTATCTTCATTTTTCTAAAGTTTTATTCATGGAGCAGAATGCAAAAACTTCTGCAAAACTGCCATCAGCGATAAAGAACAAAATGTGAATAGACACATGGCTTTTGGGTATTTTCTTTGTGGTGTAGAAGAGGTAAAGCATTGTGTGAATGTCAATTTGGATTGCATCGTCAACAACCTGAAAGTTGTAAAAAAAATATTAACGATGCCCCCCCTACTGGAAAAACATTTGCGGACGCCCATGGTTCTAGGTTAGCAATTTTGTGACCGGATTTACTGCAATCATGTCCGTGGAGATGGTCAGTTCACAGGTAGAATTAATATAAACACATGTAGCACTAACTGAACAGTTAGCAATTACAGTATAACAAACTATACTTTGCAAGTATACTCAACGCTGTTGCCTAGTTGCAATTAGAATCTTGCAAGAGTAGTCAGTATTTATTTGAATCGGTTGTTTTAACCAGGGGTCGTGACACCAGAGGGATCGCGAATAAATAATTTATGTACACTGCTGCATTCCATTTGCTTTATTCGAGTTTTGGATAGGGTTCGTTGGGTTATCGTGGGTTGTTACAATGGGTCGCGGCACAAAGAAGGTTGAAAACCACTGATTTAAATATTCCACAAATAAAAACCATACCTAACTTCACAACCACATCAAATCCATTTCAACCTGAAGTTTGTCAAACCACCAAAGCTCAAAAAAAATCCTAAACGCCAGATCTATTGTCGTAACAACATACTTTTAAGTTTCATCGCAGCTCTGAAAGCATGCACAGTAGCATACTACTGCATGCACTAGGAACGCTGGAATGCCGCCCATTGTGACGCAATTATAGAATGTGAGTGATGTCGGAAAGTTCGCAACACTGGCTATCGCTATCTGAAAGCATTGTGACGCCACCGTCAGTCAAACCACGCGCGGGCGCTGATTGCTGGAAACAAAATCTCCGCCTTAAAACGTCACTAAGGTTCGTAACTGGTCGCTTTGCGAACCTTAGCGATCTTGATGAGATTTCGCAACTTGGCTGGCATTCGACATTTTGTTTAATCGTAATTTTTAGCATCAGCTGACATTTGACATTTCGGAAATATTTCTCGGAACATTCCAACCTCAATTTGGCGCCCCTAAAACGCTGCGCCCCGGCGCAGATGTCCCCCCTTCCCCTGTAGTTACGCCACTGCTCGCATCGACACTCTTAACAAAGTCACAAGAAGTTCACAAAATGGGACACTGCCGTCAATAAACTGGCATTACCGCACGGCGAAGTAATTAGCACAGACGTTTCTCGACCAAAGTCATCTTCGGGGCAAAGGAAAGATCTAGCGATAAAGCAGACGTTTCTACCAGGATATTTGAAAGTGATGTAATTTGCCAAATTATATAAATGTCTCAGAAAATGAGCTTATTGTTGCGCCCGTCCATAAAGAATATAACTTGTTTCAAGCACACCTGCTTGGTGCTGAACTAAAAGCTTGACAGAATTATGCCGCGTTGTTGGAACGGTATGTAAAATGAATAACTCAAATTATATTTTAGGCAGGTGATGCGCAGGAATTGAATTTTTATAAAATTTTGTTTTTACCAAAACGTAACTTATATCTATTAAAATCTCAGTTTCTATTTGATAAGCAGGCCTGTTGAACTTCATGGCCAAAATACTGCAAAAGAATAAGCGCATTCCAAGAAGCCTGTCAGGATACAGTGTTTGGCACTTTTTGTTGATCTGAAGTTGTTCTTAGTCGGAATGCTGGTAGGGTTTGAAAATGTAAAATGGTTTGTTTATCAGGTTCTACGCAGTTTTACAAAACACGTGATTTTTTGCAGAGATGTTGATAGCCGTTGATCAACAGCACTGCTTATATAAACTCGATTTTTCATCAAACACTTGGAAACATATGGTAAGAGGGCATTAGTTCAAAACTAGCACCTTTTTAAATAAACACGTGGAAACGACATCAAAATATTTCAAAAAATATAGCTGTTCAGAACGTTTCTATCTTAGGTTTATTAAAACTCTTCGCTTTGCAATAAATGTGAACACTTTGATCTTGTTCAGCAATATCGTGCACTTGTTTTCAAACGTTTTTCCCAGTTTTCAAGTTGACAGAGGCAAAATGTTGTTTTAAGATTTGGCTTCATGTAAGCCTGGTAATTAACAAATTCTTTGCTTACCCAATAAGAACAGCAAAAAGTTTATCATGTTCATTAACTGCATTGTTATTCGCAGGCCCGTTTGTCAAACCAGCATACTAATCACGATAACATTGCTTTCACATACGCGGGTCGAACGTGTAATATTCATGTGTTTGAGCAACGGACACCAGCTGGCAAAAAGGTCATTACTGGATTTGACACTGATCAAGGTATATATGCTCTGTGTCGTTTATTTTCCTTTTTGCGAGGTTGTTCACCTTTTTGTTTCATAATGAAAATAATTTTAGCGCAGTTGCGACCCACTCTGACCTTCGGTGCTGAGCGACGCATATATGCGTTGTTCAATCGAATGCGCCGGGTGCGGAATGACGCAGATAAATGCCAACGCGATAACCTTTCCCATACTTGTTTGTTTGCAACGAAATTTTCCACTAATCGTCTTCATACCTGCACACATTAATCCAGGAAATGTCACCAAACACTTTTTGAGTTATGAAGTTTGGCAGGAAACCATCTTGCTAGGCCTACACTACAAGACGTTTTCAAAAACGTGAGGTGCAAACCGTTGTTTCCTATCATACAATAACATTTTTCGCACTCATTTGGTTGTGTTGCGATCGGAAAAGCCTGAGCGGCGTGTGCGCAAGGCTTCGCACTGTGGCAGCAAGCAACAATAACGATCACCCGACGAAATCACTCTATTATTGCTTGGTCGCGCCACGTTTGCATATTATTGTTCTTCGCGCACATCCCCTTCGTGGTGAATCACGCATTCAACGCAACGCCACCTGCAACAACATCCCTCCTTTTTACAACGAACAGCACCGATCGCACGTTCTTTTTGTGAAGGTTGCGCCTGGCACAACCTTCCACATCCTGGTCACAGCACCACTTTGTTGACGTGTCTCACTCTGCAAACATGGTACGCTCAATCGGTGAATCTGATTCACTCTGTCCTAGGAAAGGACGAAGGCGTTACACAGGCTCGCAGCTGCTTGAGACACGAAGCAGGCAGGGGATTTGAGAGGTGACACTACACAATTTATTGCTGTCGACTCTTGCGTCGCATCTAATAATGCATAACGGCAACATTTACCGACCATTTGCACAAACGGCGACTGGTCTTTACCACGATGAAGAGACAAACATATCGCAGAAAACGTTGATCGGCCAGTCAGACAACTCGCTCGCGACACTACTCGGAAAGAAGGTTCATGCAAGACTCTGCGAGGTCGTAAATACACGCGCAGAAGTGCAAGCAGAAAAACGCATCCAGCACAAGGCGTGACTGTTAAGTCACGTGATACATACAAACGCAGTGTGAACATGTGAACGGTTTGTGCCCAGCAGGATGGCTCAATGAGCAGTCTGTTACAATGCGTTGATTCCAGAGCATACGTACTTGTCCATATAGTTGGGCCACTGGCCGCAACAGTTGCAATGAAAATTTACAATAATGTTCTCCATACCTACCCGCACATGGCACAATCATTGAAATTATCAAGTAATATGAGCAAGAACTTTTTTTAGTAATGCAGATTTTTACAGCAACATTTTCCTAGGCTACAACTCTTTTTGCAAAACACTTGGGTTTTGGCCCCACTTCCTCTGGCCCTGGGCCCAAACCGCTAGATGGTAGTATTTCGCTCAAGCTTTTATTGGAAACTAGGCTAAAATTCGAGTCTTTTGATACTTTGGATAACTTGCTGGAGTTTCGGTTCAAACGTTAGGACCTAAAAACAAGAAAAATAATTAATTAAACCCATAATTAGATACGAAATTAACAACGTTTGAACCAGAAACGCTAGAAAGTCGATCAAAGGCTCAAAAGACATGGATTCTAGCTTAGTTTCCAACAAAAATTTCAGCGAAATCCTTCCGTTTAGCAGCTGGACCCTAGGCAAAGTAATATGAGGCAAAATGACCAAAAACCTACATCACTTATGAGGTCACTCACAAAAAACTCGAAACCCAAAACCAAATTTTTCTTTCATTGCAGACTCGAAGACTTGCTGAGTCATTTGAGGGTTTGAACAACAGCTCTCTAGCACAATCGACTGGCGAGCTACGGAGTTGCAAAGTGGTGCGAAAATAGCGTTTTCAAAGTACGATATATTCGTAGACCGGCTCTGATAGTGTTCACAGAATGAGATAAAGTGTCACGAAAGTTGCAGACAATTTAAGCGATGTACATGCACATTTCGAGCTAAGGCAACTTACTGTTGTTATCAAACTAATCCAATGTCCCAATGTATTCTTTTCCAGGACGCTTTGGACGTTTCAAGTCTCGTCAAAACCAGGAGGCCAAAGAAAGTTTTGTTTTAGTTGAAATCGGCGGAGTGACCTACACAGTTGAAACAGGGCAAGTAATTATTATCAAAGTCATTGCTTGCATGAATTTATAAACTTTATAAAAAAAACATTCCAATGTCATTGTTGTTGCAGAAGCATCACACCGCGAGTTTTCCGGTACCAAGAAAGAACTCGAGAATGGATGAACCTAAATATAGATACGTCCCGTTGTTCCTATCCAATAGTTAACGTTTATTCTTCACATGAACAAAAACACACTTTGATGTGGGGATTTTAACGGCGCGCAGCGACTTATGTCCCATCTGCGTTTAATGGCTTCAAGCCGCGCTCATGCGTTTACTAGTTTTCTAATATGTGCAGCTCTCTACGTTCAAAGGGAATTTGACTTACTTCATCTGTACAGATATCGCAGGATTCCTGCCAGCTACGGTTTCCGTGGCTTCCTAGTGTAGGTCAGCAGGT
>Ga0210059_1004933_pt1 | contig 21471 bp, 8 predicted proteins | sample Ectturendosymbi2_FD_188042 | JGI IMG/M metagenome (GOLD analysis project Ga0210059, IMG submission 188042) | Ecteinascidia turbinata endosymbiont from Florida, USA - Sample 2 (SPAdes) (version 2) | ecosystem: Host-associated > Tunicates > Ascidians > Unclassified | place: Key West, Florida...
TTCTGGTTTTTGGCCCCTCCTTCTGGATTTTGGCCCCCCCTGCTGCTAAATCCTGGCGACGGGCCTGGCGTCAGGTTCGCCAAGTTTTCTCCGAAAACAATGAAAATTTTCCTGAGCTGTTAGGTGCAGCAAGTTAAAGCTGACCTAAAACTTTCTCTGTTTCAGGGCGTGTATTTAGTCTTGACCTTGACCTCTTTTGCTATCGTGGCTCTGATCGTCCTGGTGCACATCGTACAGAGCGTGAAAAACAGGGTCCATCCATTGAAAGCAAGCAACGACAGCGAGAGTTCTATTGACTTTCAGAAAAAGTTCGCCCAGAGGAGGATTACAGCCATTTTTGGTAAGAAATAAGATGTGATCTCTGTTAAGGTCTGCGTTTACCTGGCTAAAACAAGTGAAAACAACAGTGAGAGATATTAGCACAAATCACTGCGACCTCATATCTACAGCAGGAAACTGCGCTTGGTTATGAAGCACGTTCTATGTAGAGGCCAGAGACTGCATGGTCCCTGCGGATCAGCTAATGTACCCTAAAGTTTTTGATGCTGTGCTTTAATCTTGGGAATACCATTTCAAAACGCTGTATAATCGAAAGCGCTGCTTTGCAGCAAGTTCCACAACAGAGGTGGACAAAATATTTTTTCAAGCGGTCACATAAGAAGCCTTGACTGTGTAAGCGAAGTGAACCAACAACAACATCAGCTTGCACTTCATAAAACATCGATGATTTTTTCTTGCTCTTCACTTTATTTTGTGGAAAATTTCGACTAATTTCGGCAAATTGCGGAAGATAAACGTTTCATGATCGCATTTTTTAGAGAAAATAGGTCAGACAAAATTTTACTGACTAGTACAACGAAGTAACCCCTCTATCAACAGACGCTCCGTACAGGATAGGTCAAGGAACTGGATGTAGCCCATGGGTGGGAGTGTACAGTGCCCAGATCTGCAGAGCAGCTTTGCTTCATTTTATGAGATCGAGTGTGACAGACATCTATCTATGAACCCTCAACCATTGCTTTCTTTTATAGCTCGGTGTAGCACAGCGCCCATCAGCATTGCGGGATCGTTGCTACAATTCTCACTGAAATCGAGATTTCCGCTTCAGTGCTGCAATTCTCATATTTGAACATGTAATTGACTCCTTCGTGACACTTTATTTGTTGGCTTTTTGTACTGATTCAGCAACGGTTGCTTCTAATCGTGGCAGTTGGCTTGATTTGTCAGATGTTGAATATTTACACGGATTCCAATAATAATCTTGCATTTGTCTGTGACCATGAACCATCCGCGAGTGACAACGCTCAGCGATGTGCTGTCTCTGACCCTCCGTCAACGACTGTTTTTTAATTTCATAGCATACTAAAGAGAGCTCAAGCATGGCCGCCTTCATGAGCTGAATTCTCGACTCTCTATCGATTTTCATTAAATCTTTAATGTGATTCTCACAGAAGGCGAGCTTTTTGCATCGCATGCGCGTTTCAGACAACCTTTAGAATGTCACTTCGTCATGTCTGCGGATGCAAGCTGTTGTTGGGTACTGGCAACGTCCTGCTCTTTCACGCTTCACGCAGCTATTTTGGATGGCCAAAAGAGCATGGCGGATGCAGTCTACTTTTAGAAATGGTGTCTTGAACAACGGTTAGGACACCCTTCAGCCCACACACCAACAGCAAACCACTTAACTTAAAGACTAGAGGGAAGAGACCTGAATGAATATATTTATCTAGTTTAGCAAGTATAACGTTCAATGTCCCTAACATGTATTAACGCTTATTCAAGAAAAACTTATCTTAGATTTGATTATGCTGCGTCAGTAAATTTTCAGAAGTGAAACCCATTGGATTTATCCTGAAACAGTTGCGATCATATTTTTTCTTAGAGCTGCCAATTTTATTATTTTTTGTTATGAAAAAATCGGTTAATCGTGACAAGAAAAACGAACTGTCCTTTGGAATTATTCCGTTGCAACGAACCCTCTCGTAATATGAAGGTCGCTCCTGCCAAAGCAGTTAACAAATGTTCTAAAATCTCAGCCAAGTGACATCAAATTTCCTCTCGTTCAATGTTGTCGTTTTCTGATCCAGACCCGGAAGCAGTGGACTCGGTCGTCTTCAGACCACAAGCGTATTCGCAAACTTTCGACGGAAGCAGATCTCACGACGAGCGCAACTCTTGTGACAGAAGGTCGGAAGGTCCTCACTTTTCGGTAAGTTCGAAGCGAGCCGTTGCTTTTAAATTTTTCTACAAAACATTTTACAACTCGGAGTGGATTCGCTCGGAGTCGCTTAAGTTACCTGCTCTGGGCCTGCAGGAGCCCTGCTCGTTTCATACGCAAGTGATGAAGGCATTTCAGGCAAAGAAAAGTTTCAAAAAACGTTTCAGGGAAACGTTTGTGGCCACGGAGAATTGTCACCCGGAGTTCAAACCACGATGACATTTCAATGTTATGTGTTGCCACCCGGCGTGTCAACTACTTCTTTATGGGTTCTAACCCGGAGTGCAAATCACTTTGACAATTTAATTTTTGTGTATTGTCACACCGTGTGCAAACCACAATGACAACTTAATCGTTGTTTGTTGTCACCTGGAGTGTAAACTAGTATGACAATTACTGCTTGTGAATTGTCACCCGGAGTGCAAACTGCAAACTACCATGACAATTTAAAGTTTGTTGGTTGTCACTGTCACCCAACGTGCAAACCACAATGACAATTTAATGTTGTGAGTTGTCAGTTTCACCGAGCGTGCAAGCCACTATCACATTTCAATGATTGTAGATTGTCGCCTAACGTGCAAACCACCATGCCAATTTAATGTTTGTGGATTGTCACCAAGAGTACAAAACACTGTGATAATTTAATATTTGTGGTGTGTCACTGGGAACGCAAACCACTATGACAATTTCGTGTTTGTGGATAGCCACTCAGAGTGCAAACCACTAACAATGTTATGCAGCTGCCTGCGTTTGTACAGTTTACATTTGTCTCGTCTCATGTAAAATCAGGTTTGCTGACCAGTTACCTTGTTACTGTCCGACTAAAAGCCTCGCGATTTTTAGTGATTTTCACATTAGGCTTCGTGCCGTTGGCGAGAAGCAATAATGCCGTACGTCTTTATTTGTTTAGTGCATCAATGTGAACGACGTGTGTGAACATGTTTCGGGTTGCTTTGCTTCAGCAGTAGATATGAATTTTCCGGCAAATACTAAATTTAGTTTTCTTTCGCTTCCCATGTAGTTCCCGGCTTAGATTTCGATGCAATCCAACTCAAGTGTAAAGTTTTTAACTAAAGGTCTCAGCAGGTGGCGCTGCTACTAACAAGCAACGAAGCCGAGCGCTGGCAAGCTGCTGATGCCTGAGTGAGAGGAATATTTGTTAGCGTCCGGTGTGGTGTAGAGAATGTATATTTTCAATGCCATAAAAAAATTCCAAATGCCACCTTCCTTCTTAGCAAACGTCAACGGAAAGGGAATCTCCTGGCGTGATTGCTGACTTCAAGCCACGACGTCACAGCAAAGAAGACGAATCGGCCAAAAGCTCCATCGTCATCCATTCTGATCGGCATTGGTCGAAAGACTCCCTCAAGGTCATCGACAGCTTCTCGCACCCCAACGCCTTGAACAAGGAAGGGCTCGGGCACAGCGCCACGGGCGTCCACTCTGATCACCGATTGTCGCGAGATTCGCTGAAACTCGCCGAAGTGTTGCTTCCGACTATTTTCTCCGGGGAGGAGATTTCTGCCCCTGACTGTGATGCCTCGCGAGAAAACAGCTGATGGCAGAGCAGATCCTTAGAAAGTGAAGTCAGTCACTGGCCTACATGACCGAGCGAGCTTTTTTACGCCGTAAATGTCCTTCGCCGGCAAACACAGTTTTGTACGTTTAAGAAAGGCGCCCGTTTCTCGGCCGCGTTTTTTTCTGAATAACATCAGGCGTCTGCCGCATACGCCGTCAAAATTGTCGTCATGTTTTCAAAATTGTCGTCAAGTTTTCGTCAAAATTGTCGTCAAGTTTTCGTCAAAATTGTCGTAAAGTTTTCGTCAAAATTGTCGTCCCGCATACGCGGTCGAAATTGTCGTCAAGTAAATTCTGCGTCGCTCCACGACATTCAACGCCGCCCCGTGTTCAGCCTCTGGCCCGTGCTATCCAGCAAACGTTTGCACTCGCTGAGGCCAATAGTACGCGGTTTTCGCGTGAATCCTGATGACGTTACTTCGCTCACAGCCAGCAGTACACGACCACGCGAGAGCTTTGGAAGCTTCGCTCTCGTACCGGCCTGGTGCGTCGGAGGCAGCTTCATTTTTCGTTTAAATAAAAATAAGTTCTCTCTCACATGCTCCGCGTGTTTGATGTTTTTATTATGACATATACTTTCGTCATAAACTTCGCAATAAGCCGCACACAGTGTCAAGATTTTAACATGGCCTGATGACGTAACTTCCTGTAACGTTCCTGCAGCTGTCGATACAAGAAGTTCAGTCTAGCGTTTGATGACGTCACGGATAATTTTGGCATTTCTCATATAGCAGCACTACCTACAAACCAAAGAAGTTTCGATATATCAGGATTGGTATTTTATTCTATTATAATATCGGTGTTTTATACCGATGTCACACCCGTGGAAGTCCGTGGAAGGTAGATGATTTGTTGCGGCAGAAATATGCTTGTTTGATATCGGTAAGCCAAGTAAAAATGTGAAATATAGCATAAGATGAGTTTTAACTTGAAGCTCAAAGTTGTCACTTGTTATCAACTGCCGCACTTGTTTCTGAATAACTGGAAAGTTTACAATGAATTTACTGTTGAATTGCAAATGACCCAAGTGATAACAGTGTTTTCAGAGCTATGTTAGTTGAAGTACGCAATGCATTTTTTATATACTTTTTTCCATGCGCTTTGAGGCTCTTCTCTCTTTTCGTCCTGACCAAGGGTTGGCAACCTGCGGGTCTGGAGCCACACGCGACTCTTCAGCGCTTCTGAACTGAAGTGGCTGAAGTGGCTCTTTCTGCATTTGGCAAAACTTGGAATAGAAACTTGCATTTGATTATGAACACTAGTGGAATTGAGTTGGGTACAGTTTAGCTTATGTCCACATGAAGTCGCATGAAGAATGAAACGGTATCAACGCTTTGTGACTCCTCACCGGTTATATCGGCTGGAAAATGAAGCAGAATGGCTCCTTTGTTAAAACAATTGCCGACCCTGGTCCAGACCATTGGTGGGGGGAAACTTCTCCTAGTCGAAAGCCGCATTTCACTTAACTGGGTAGCAGTTAAGCCGAGATTTGAAAAGTACGCATAAACAAAAGATTATTTCTGCGTGGTGAGTTGTCATACTCATCCATCGGTCACGGTTTGGGGCTCGGGCTCTTTCGCTGGGGCGGACGACTGTGCGCCAGACCCAAATATTCATTGTGACAAAAAATACTAAAGCCTAAGTAAAACAAACACATTTGTAAGCGGGCAAATGGTCAAAAGTCCGCATAAACTCATCGAAACGGCCGCATTTTCCCCACCTCTGGTCGGCTGAACGGGAATTGAACACGATACTAGAGTAATACGTATATCAGCACGGATGAAATGTTTTTAAAGGCCCTTAAAAACTTCGGAGAAAATAACCGGAAGTGGTTAAAATCCGATTTCAGACATCACTTCATAAATCCGAGAAATATCGTCCAGTATCTCTTACTACTATTCCCGTTTCATTGGCTTTCTAGGCAACCCCGATGCGAGTTCCGCAGGTACATTACCAAAGTTCTTCTGGCAGGGGTTGCTGAAGCTTCTCAGCAAGGCGCGCAAAGAAACTGGCGGTTGGTGAAACGCAGCCAAACTTCATTAACATTCAAGTGAATTATGTCATTCCGTACCTCTCGGCCTGCTCTGCTGCTGCGCCACAAACGTTTTACTAACTTGGTTGGCTTTTTCCACTCTAGAAGAAAAGCGTTTCGTGCCAAGAAACGCATCCTTATTTGCCCAGAAACGATGGCTCGCTAACTTGTAGCGCTGTGTATTTTGCTGACCATCACTTACGCAATGACTGATTACAAACTGCTAAACTTGCTTTGCAAAGCGTCAAAATCACTCAAAAAGACTTTCCCCACACAAGCAATCCAGCTCGTTTCCTTTTTCGAGCAAGCAATCGACCGCCCAAAGAAAACAAATCGACGCACGTCATTTATCTCCATCGCCAAAACAAACTCATTCCATGTTATTTTCGCGGCTTGTCTAAACTACGGTCAAGCTGAGGTCCACTCGGCCGTTCAGGCCGCGGTTTCACCGTCTCCGGCCAAATCTAGAGCGACGCGCGCGCGACACCGGCCATTCCGCGCGTGAGCATCGCCCACACGGCGCGCGATCGCTGTGATTTGTACAAGCGCTGAGTTCCTTCGGCGATTTTTCGAGTGCCATGACGTGGCTTGACGAGCGCAAACAAAACTCCAGCAGCAGCCTCGTGCCAGGCCTGGCCGATGACAGAACTTAGGCTGCAAAAACAGAGGGATTATTAGCGAAGAAAGTGACGGCTCTGAGCGGACCTTTTTGAAAAGCGCGGCCTGTCACCGGGGAATGGCCTGTGATTGAAATAAATATCTGTCGGGGGGAAGACGTAGTGTTGCCGTTGCCCGAAGGCCGCTCGCTGGAGCCAGCGAGTTCGTCGGTTTCTGGACGAAAGCGCCGAACGACGTTGGCGATGCGAGCGCACGACAAACGCTGTGATGTTTGCGCGCGCGGCCGAAAACAACACAACGGCTCCAAGTGCTATAAGTTGGGAGTTTCATTTTCACTTTCATCGTAAGGATCGCAATTCACAACTGGGGTGGAGAAAAGAACTCCCCTCTCATTTTAAACAGTGGGTAACAATCAGGATATGTACCCAAAAATATTTAGCAAAACTAGAGAACTGTAAAAACGCATTTCGAAAACATACACTTTCCAACCAAAGATAAGGTGGAGGTGAGCTTAGTGCCAATAAAAAACAAATTTTGGTTCGAAACCATGCGGTGCTCGGTCGAAGTTCGAATCTACAAACAAAAATCCGACGGACCCAAAAATTACACAAAAAAATCTTGCAAGAGGGATGGAGCTTCTTTGACAAGAACGCAAAACAACAACAAGAATCGGCAAGCGTGTATACATAAACAAGTGCTAAAATCACATCAAGCGTGAGAAAGGTGTTATGCGAACACTTCAGCCAAAAATTGCTCATCATTGCAAGAAGTATCAAAGCTATACAGCTGAGCTGACACATGTTTCACCAAAAGTAAATCGTATAAAAAGTAGCACCTATGATTTTTTGATAAAAACGCAGTGATCCTGAGATGACGAACACAAATGATGAAAACCTCTGACATTTCACGTAAAAAATCAGACAGAGCGAATGTTAACGACATAAATATTGTCTCATTCGTCGTGGATTTCATCAGCCGATAATATTGATTTAAAGACAGGTCTGGGAATTCACTGCATGTGTGCTTATTATTAACTTCATTGCACCGAACACTTCACAACAAAACAGTTTTTAAGCAACGGCATTTTTCATGGCTGAGTGTATATGATTAGTGCTTTGTTTCAAAATAGCTTCAAACTGAATTCACATCTATTGAGGGATTCATCCAGCGGCTGAGTTAAGAGTGCGAGCTGTGCAATTCGCATGGCATTTAACAGAAATTACTTTTCCGATATGCCGGAATCTTTTTGTGGGCAGATTCCTGTTTTAGTGGGCAAACGTGACTCTGCTTAGCCCAAGCAGCCCTGGACTTATTATGTCCCAGGATCAAAAAGCTAGAGCGAAGAGCTTAAAACACGTGTACATGATTGATCTTATTTGCAGAAAAAAAACTAAACCTAGAAAAACGTTTTGTGTCCATTGTAAGTTTGCAAAAAAACTCACTTTATACTCTTGCTGAAAGCAAAAAGCAATTATATTTAAAAAAAATTGTGTATTTATAGAATTTTTTGCTTGAAAACGATTTCGCTCGAATGTTGACAAATTTTGCTCGGTTTTGCAGCTTTCCCAAGTGGGTCTTTTAGTGGAGCCAAGCAAGTTCCTGTGCCAAGCGTTACGATAGCGTCTGTTAAAAAATTAGGAGTCTTTAGAGAGTTTGCGAGCAGCACGCAAAGTGCTCGCGCTACATTGTGGCTTAAAGCCGGGAACATCTGCACGGAAGCTTAACTTTCTGGATTCTTTTGTTGACTGCTCGGGCTTGAACGACGCGCGCACCGCCTTAATGAGGAGTAACAGCGAATACTATTGACAATCATCTTCCTTGTCTATTCTCTTAGATCTTCTTGCGGTCGTTCTTATCACGGTGCAAAACAGGCCGTTTTCCAAGTGCTAGAACGTGTGGTCTCTGAACAGGAATCAGGCTTTTTGAGAAAGGAGGGGAAATTCCAAAAACGTTGTGTACGTTGCAGCCTCAACAAAAAATGCGTGAAAATAGCAAGATATGCCCTGCTAAAGTTTAATTGACAAGCATAGCGGGAGACAGTTTGTTAATGGGTTGCTCCTGGTTAAAGGCTTAGTACTGCTTTTGTCATTTGCGTTTTAGGCACAAAGAGCACACAAGATGTAAATTCAGTAAATTTCACTCTTGGACTTGTACCCGGATCCAGGTTTTCTCAACTTCGATCTCTGAACAAAAATAAAACTAAACTAGCAAGATAACGCTTGTGTACATTTGTATTTTCATGTTTCAATTCTGTTGCCACAGCAAAGTTTAACTTAATATTGAAAAATTAGCCAGTGACAAGTTGAAGACGATGGTTCTGTATGAACTTACACTGTGTCCCCCACCAATTTTCGAAAACAGCAGGTGTGTCGCATTAACGAGCGAATTTGCCCATAGGTGAGAATAGAGAGCGTCGTGTTGCGCACAAAAGAACCCACGTGGATTTGGATCCCATCAGCCGGTGTCAAAGCGCCTCTACACATCTGTCGCGCTTCGGATTGGTAGAAAAAGCTGTTGTAAACCGATCTAATCTGACAACGAACAAATATGCATGATGTGACCTATCAAAGGACGCCGACGCCGCCTTTCAAGACTCGGCCAAGAGAACGATTGCTCGAAATCCCTTCAGGAGGTTTACGGAGTCAGGTTTATATTGAGCACTTGAGCCAGTGACCAAGTTGCGCAGAAAGTAAACCTTTAAAGCTCGCAGTGTTTAAACGGTGATGTTTACCAGCAAGTTCACTTTTGAACTGAGATTTAATGTCGGGTGTTCTATTCTGGCTTTCAGGGCACGACTTAAGATCGGGGGAACAATGGTTTAAATCAAATCTTGGCCGCCAGCGATGAAAGATATTGACATTCCTCAATTCGTTGCTGGCAATATCGTCAGCCTGAATTTTCACCACAATCTAAAATAAACTTGCAGTCATCAACATAGCCAACTATAGTTGAGGCAAAGTTTTCTTTGTCGTTGTTTCGGTCCAGTATGAAGATCCCAGGCACTTTTGATCACCGTGCTCTTCGGCAATAATGTGTTCAGTTTTGCTGTTTGATATTTTGTATTACCGTGAGAAAGTCTAAGGCTCAAGCATGTTGTCGAATTTTCAACAGTTGCAGCAATTTCACGACAAAACGTACGAAGGTGCGTCGTTTTGACAAAACTTTCAGCGAAGACCAAAAGGTGGATGAGAACAATTTTTGTCAATTTGCGAATCTTGTTTAAACCAAACGGCCATCAGGTGAACGTCATCTCTTGCACTGTCGTATTTAACGTTACTATGAAAGGGTAACAGCCTGAATGGTAGGTTGGGATAGAGTGCGCGCCACTGGAACTGCTTGGTTGGGCCCGAATCCCGGTCATTTCATCCCAACTTGTGAAAACGGCATTTGAGGCCTGTCCAAACACGGCAGTAATGGCTATTGGTTTAAACGGCGACTATACGTTCATGGACGCTTCGCGGCGCTGCTATTGTGGTTTGCCACCAGCGCAGAATTCACAACAAAAATAACTGCGTGGCCTATGAAAGTAATCAAATTGGCAAAATTACTCATCTGCCAGGTATGAATAGCTGTAAAAGTTCGATCTACAGGAAAAAGCAAACCAATATCAAAACAACTTTGTGCTGTGATACCAGAATTTTCCGTCGCTGTTAGAGCGGTCCATATAGCATGAATTAGAAAATGCGTATGGTCTATCGCAATACCTGCTTTAGCACTTTCAAGTACAAGCTAAGGGATACGAAGAGCACCAGGAACAATAGAAGTATGGCTGTCTATACAGATGTTGAGACAATCCACCCTAAATTTATCAAATATGCGAAGTACTTCCTGCTATAACGAAATGTTTCTTTCTTGCAACGGCTATCAAGAATCTAAAGGTTTTCTATTAACCAGTGATCTGACTCTCTTCGAACGAACCAGTTTATAAAAAATCAAAAACCGAGTTTTTTGCTTGACATCTGGTGTATGCAGTATGACCTGCAAGCGGCAGGTGTTATTTAAATTTGCAAAAATTAAAACTAACCAGTACAGTCCTGGGTCATGAAAGGGTAATTTGGCTAAGATAGCTGATAATTTTTAAAATTTCACTCAAGCTGATGATTCTTAAAATTTCACAAAATACGAAAACATAAGCGCCAAAGTTTTGAAGGTACAGCAAAACGTAAGGAAAGAGCGGTTTGTCTTCAAAAAGTGTCGAGACGACGTTCTTCCGCATTCGTATTTCCAACACAAATGCAAAGCAACGTTCACTGTGTGAAAAAACGAAGTGTAAGGCCGAGAGACATTGAACGGTAACACAATTAGCTACGGGAACATGTAAACGCATGATTGCGAAGTTTTGCGTTGAGCTATAGCTGCTGTTGGTGACGATTTCTTTCCAGATATACGTTTTTGTTCCAAATATACGTCTATAATAAAACAGTCAACCTTTCCTCTTTTAGGCATTTACGTTTGAGGTTTCGAGACTGAACATTGTTACGTCACGGTGACAAAATGGGCTTCTTACAAAAAATATAACCTTTGGAAAAAGTTGAGCCAGTCACAGTAACCAGACGCGAAGAAAAAAAACAACTAACTGTTTTTGTAGACAAGTGCGGTTACGTGGTGCAGTGTACACGTTTAAGCAAACATCTATTAAAAGCTTACCCAGGCCCTAAAGTTGCCTATACTTGCAAGAGGTGCAGAAGCATACTAATGCTCATTGTTCTTTCAAGGAGAAGACCAAGCTTGTAGCGCTTACAAAACAAAAAATGCATCATGGATGGTGACTTTTAATGTACACTTCGCTGTTCTGAAATGCTTGCAGAACAGCAATTAAAGTACCTTCTGCAAAATTTGGATCCTTTGTGGTCTGATACAGCTCTAGAATGTAGCCGACCAAAATATTCACGAAATATCGCTCATTGAGTTCCTAAGCCACAGTCTCTGGGTTTCTACAAAGAGACCGAAATTTCTAAATTTGATCAAACAAAGCAATGAAATTCCAATCAACTGTAAATTTAATTGTACCGTGTGGTTAGACTTTCACATGGGAAACAAAGTGGGTAATGTTGCGTAAACATAGGATGGGATGAAAATGGTTATAAACTTCAGATTTTCAACAGCGCTTTTGAAAATGTAGTGAGCTTTGAGCTATACTGGAAGAATAAGAAGAGGATTTGCCTCAACACGTTATTGATAAGACCATGTTTTTCAAAAGACGTGTACCTTGTTTTCAAATAATAAAACAAAATCTCGCAATTCCGAAGCAAAATAGCCTTACCAGGTCGCACTTTCTCGCTTTTACATCATCACAAACGGCGTGGAGAAAGTATTTTTGCTCATATCAACCTTTTTCTAACGGCTGACTTGATGAACAAAGATTTTAATGATGTCTTGAAAATAGCTATGGCTTTTTCAAAGAAGTTTTTAACCAGGTCTCTCCCCCAACCTACCCCCTCAATTAATTAGATGCTTGATAAACTACTGTGGCCGACACTTGCACACTACATCCGAAAGCGCCTGTGGTAGCAGATTGAAAAATCTCTTCCATATTATCAGGAAGACCATAGGTTAATATCACGAAGCTTCAGTGTCAGATATACGTTTTTTCTTGTGACGACTGAGAATTCTTGAGTTCCTGAGCACAATTTAGTCAAAATGGTTCTTGTGAAGAGCTTACGCGGAGTATGGATGATGCAGCGTGCTTGTAAGCATGCAAGATGTGTAGTAGCTAGCAAGTACAGCCTGAAACAGCGCTAAAAAACATTAATTTCGTACTTGCGCGTATAAACGTTTTTCTGCACTGCTAACTACTGGGTATGGTGAAAGACTGAGTATGTGCTGTGAAAGGAATGCCAGAGAAAACGGGTTAGACTTTTGATAAAATGTAGAGCTTTCAGTAGGAGAGTGAACTTAAAAACTGAGAAATGACGGTTCGGTTTTCAAATGCAAAATCTATTTTTGACGTTCTTGCTTTTTTATCTTTGAAGTTCATGTTTTTTAGTTTTTCGTATAAGTGAGGGTTCTTAGAAATTGCCTATATAGAGGTCCATTAAAAAAATGAACAAGCTTCGAGAGGTCGCAGTAAGTTTCCTAAATGATTGAAATGTTCATCGCCCGACAGATACAAAATTCCAGAACTGTCATTGCGTTAGATACGTAATCACTTTTGATAAGATGCGTTGAATTTTTCTTTGTTTGATAGATAGACGTTGAGCATCATCTAAAATAGTTTGTCAGCTCCTGAAAATGTCGTTCCGAGATCTATGGTGGGCCGTGAACCCAGTTCAAGAGCATCTGTTTGTAAATATTTAGCTTCTACGATCTGCTGAAACAAGCCAGTATCACAACTACCACAGCCTAGATTTCACTGGCAAAAGTGGTCGTAAGCTGAAATTTAATGGAAAAAGCTTGTGAGCTGCTGGATTTGCATAAGTGCATCGTGATGAATTGTCACGTCGTGAGTAAACTTCTTATTTGGAAAGGTCCATGGGTGATAAAATCGTTTCCGCCACAAAAGTTCAGGGAATGGTGATCGTGGAGCTGGGGTGGATTTCAAGGATGATAGAGACAAACGCGTTGAAAAGCAAGGAACGCTCCGTTAAAGTTTGTTTGGAAATTTTTCTTTTCAAACGCTTCATTTCCTAAACTTTATGAAAAATTTCGATAAAATGATTTCGTGAAAAATCGCAGTGAAGACTTCATTGCAATGCTTTCGTGCATATATTTTGCCCCTAAGCCAGCGTTCCAGGCCTTGCTACTGAATGAGATAAAAATTCTCATAAAATTTGAGCTTAGATGGAAGCCGTTATTTCTGCAGTTTTTACCACTATCACAGATGAGTAGGGCCCCACTATACACTACAACGCAAAATGAATGGCTATAATTTACTGCCACACTTTCCTGGCATGCCAGTGTGTGATTTACAACAGAAACATGCAGTCTTGTGTTAAAAGACTGCGCGTAGATTATAAAAGTTATGTATATTCCCGAGAACGTAAACATTCTCCAATGACTGGTCGATGCTTTGAATCGAAACAACTTACACGAATTTTTATAACAGTGCGCATTTTCATCAAACCTTTTAATCCGGGCAATTCACAGCTCTGACCATATTTACAAACAGGGGTGGATATTAGGATTTAGGGGCCTGAGGCAAACTCTCAGAAAGAGGCCCCAAAACTTCGCCACTGCGAAAGGTAGATATGGGCCTAAGTGCGATAAACGAATTGGGGGCACGGTATTTCTGAAAAGGGGAGGCGGGGAGACCGCCCCCTCTCCTCCCCTAATATTCAACCTTGTTTACAAGTCTGTATTTTTATCCATTATGCAACATTTTTGCATGGGAATTAGAAATTGCTATAGTGGCTGGAGCATTTTTGTTGGTTTATTCTTTCCCAGTTTTGTCTGAGTGTACAAACTAACACTTCCTCCGGATTCCTTTAACGAATAAATGTATTTCTGTAATTGTCGTTTACTGCTGCTTACCCAAATGATGTGGGCCGTGAATCTGAAATAAGCAAATAAATTATAGCAAATATTTGTTTTTACGATCTTGTCGTAAGTTCCAACCGAAAACAATTCCGTAAATGCTTCTCCATGACGTCGCAGTTTCTTCTGTTTTGTCAACTTCGCAGTATGTGTCAAGCTTAAATTGTCCTACTTGGGTGGACCAGCCGAACATTACAATCTAACAAGCTTGAAGTCTCTTGCTTTCAAGTAACGTTCATGGCAGGGTTGGCCAAAGAGGTCTGGAGAGCGAACTGAGAGCGTTGTACCTGCTTGGAACTGTTTAGCAATGATACAAAAACAGACATTAATACAAATAAAGCAAAGTGTTTGAAAGATGGAAATTGGCAAAGCGCGTTGACCCAAAGAGTTAGACTCCCTTGTGTGATTAGAAAAATTTGTCAAAGTTGAAATACCAAAGCAAGTTTTCTTCGTTGGCTTAGTTAGGTTTCAACGTTTTGCTTTGGTGCCTGATGATGCAAACTAATGCACCTGCTTTTCGATCATGAAACGAAATGTTTACGCCGTCCGCGAGTCCGACAAGAGCAGTAAATGGAAGATGTATGGGCTGCAGACAAGGAAGGATTAACGTTAAGCGCAGAAAAACGTGCAATCTGCCGAAAGGACGCTTTGATCTTTTCCCAGTAGATTAACAGGAACAAACCTTTAACGGCGATTGAACTTTTGGGGCAAGACGTTTTGGGGCGCTTCGGGAATGGAAAATAATGTTATTCTTCTGTTCACCACGGCGTATTACCTAGAGTAGATTTTCCTTTACAACAGGGGTCTCCAAACTTTTTTGTCCAAAGGCCACATAAGCTATTACAGAGCATATCGATTAGTGGACGTCTTACGTAATGTGATTGTTTTGGAATATGTTACACTCTACCAAATCAACAAGTTTTTGGTAAATATAGTATTTTTTATCATTGACAAAACGGCTTCGCGGGCCGGATGAAATGGATTCGCGGGCCGCATTTGGCCCGCGGACCGTAGCTTGGAGACCCTGCTTTACAATAACACATTTCCAAAATCTTCGCTCACGCTAGTGACCATCACATCCGTCAAAACAGTAACACGACACACATGTTGCAACTTGGTTCAGGTAACTTCATACAGGGTACCAAGAATTGGTTGGAAAATGAAACCATGTCGACATGCGTAAAAAACTTTTTTTTAAACTTGTGCTTCACTTTAAATCATTCACAACGTTTCCATGGCGACTGCGCATTAAGACCAGCAAAATAAAGCTAGCATGTGCTGAGACAGTATGTTTGGATTACCGCAAAGTTTTGTATCTGCCTCGATTGATGTACGTCTCCTTGCACTGGATATGACCCTGAACACGATAGTGCAAGTAAAGCTTTTGCGAGCTCTGTATGCAAATATATACTGGATCGTTGGCTCAACACACAGCGCAAAGCCTATCCTACTCCACTCAACTCGTTTCAGGAAGTCTTGGCGTACACGGAGATTTGTGAGATAGCAAGCAAAGATAATTTTTAGGTTTATCTGTGGCAACATTTGTGCTTCCTATTGAAGACTTTAGAAAACCTCCAAGTTTTAATCGAAAGTAGGACGAAGAATACATAACCAGGATTAAATGAATTTGGTTTACTAAATTTTGAGCAGTTGCTCAAAAACCAGTTGTGGGATGCCGTTTTGAAATTAGCTGTTTTGAAATACATATGGCAAACTCCTAAATTCTAACTGAAATGGTCAAACCCAATTTTATGTGCACTTAAAGACTTTAATATGATCTATTGCGCGAAAAGTCGGTTCCCGTTCGATTATTCGTTACGCTACTACGTATTTGAATAGTCCAACTCGGATACAAGTCTAATTACAACAACTCCATGCGCAGGTTAAATTCGGCATACAAGCTGTCTTTCAGCTTCGCAAGTGCTGGTTGTGATTGTCAAGTTTGCAAACTATGGCGAAATCTACGTAATGGTGCCTTGGTCAGATATGCACAATAAGAGAAGAAACAAGGTTTTGAAATTGTCTGAGAAGGTGCAAATTGCACTTGAAATATGCAAATACAACGGGCCATAAGTGGAAATGGCATAGCCAGCCCAAAATTTTGCTGGAGCCAAATGCTTTGACTTTAAGAGAACAACAGTATTTTGCTTGTGAAACAACCTCTCAAAGCACAAAACGACAAGAAATTATAGAAATTTGGGGGTGCATGGCCCCCTTGGTCCTCCCTGTCTGCGACTATAACAAGTGGTTTCAGCACGTTGCACATCTTCAAAGGAAATAATCAATTTCATCGGCCATCTTCTATAAAAACAAAATCAACGAACTTTGATCCATTGAACAAAAGAAACAACTTGCCTTCGTTTGAACAAAATTTTATGCAATCAATGATTGATTCAACAAAGCAGAAATCTACCTTGAGACAATGCTCGCGAAGTTGTAATACAGTAGTTCGTGCATATGCAAAAGTTGCAAAAATTATACCTGCTTTATAAATGAACAAATTTATACAGTACCTCGTGGTAGAAAAGGCACTGTCTGATAAAGCAAATTATGATTGCAAAGTGATTTTGTGTGATACTTGCTTGAGCAAGACGTATGGTTCAACTCAAACAGCGCACTGAAATACTGCATAGTCAAAGCAAAATCATGCTGTTGTCTAAAAAATTAGTAAGACGCTTACGGTGACAAACGCTCTGTAACAGGAGTGACCAACAGGTAGATCGCGATCGACCGGTCGATCGCCGAGTCTCAGTTGGTCGATCGCGTCTGATTTTGCACTGAATTGACAAGATGCCGCAAATAACGTTTTTCAATCAATATTCAAGCAAGTATTGTCATGATATTGTGAAGTGCCAAATTAACCAAAATATGAAAGTGCGGCTCTCGATGGCAAATGTGTGTTAAATACAACTTCATTTACAGGAAAAAAGTTGCATTTCATGACATTTTGTACTTGTCACTTTCTTACAGACCGGTCTATCGCGAGTTATGAAGAAATTTTCTAGTCGATCCCAGTCGAAGACAAGTTAGCCACCCCTGTTCTACAACATGAACGAACCTAAAAAATTTCCTGCGACCCTAAGACGCCCGTAGGGTTCAACTCAGGGATGTCGATCCTGCTTTAGTGTATGCACCACTGAAAAACAAGTTGTCTTTGGTACATGTAGACTCATTTTTACAAGAATAGCTTTTCAGCATGGTGTTTCTTTCCAAGGTGCTATACCCAACCATTGTTTGCCAGATTTACTGCGATGTAACTACGAATCCGACACCTGAGTGGAATAGCATGTGAAGGTTGCGAAAGGTTTCTCTGAACCTTCAGCCGACTTCAGATAGTTTGTGGCGCCCTCGTTTCAACTTTCCTGATATGGATTGTTATGTAATGTAGCGGAACGTGAAGAAATGCTGCTTCGTGTGTCTTGACTTCGACCTATATTGCGCAAAGCATAGATTGTTCTGACACAATGGTCTACTTAACCCCTTGCGTGTATCACGCTTTTGTGGAGTATCCCACGATAGGTCAAGGTTGTGTTTCAGTGGAAAAGCAAATGGTAGGAAGCGCACGGGCCGCTGACAGTGATTGACCGTAAACGTCGTGCATTGTTTTGTCACTCCGCTGCTTTGTTTGGAGTCAGAGCTATTTGTCCTGTGCAGTCCGCTTGTCGCAAAACCAATCATTACGCTTTTGTCGCGAAGCTCTCGAAGACATCTGCGCCACACTCTCATCTGTTACTTCATTTTCGGCAGCGCGGTAGAGCAATCGCTGGGATGCTTTCCGAACTACCGCGCATCTTACCAAGGGAAGAAAGCTAACAATGTTGCTATTTTGAATTGGAGAATTTGGATTGCAGGCCATGACGCTGTCAGTGGGAAACGGTATCTTGTATCTTCCGTAGGCAAAGATCACATAGCCTCTCATCATGAAAAGGCTGTTTTCGAGTGTTTGTACCTGCAAGGCGATCTTGGGTTCATCGATTCGCTTCATTGCTTACAGAAAATTTCAACGCTCAAGGGTGAAAGTTCACAAAGAAATTTTCCAGGTCAGTGGTTCTTAACCTTTTCTACACATATTACCCTTTTATCAAACAAGGTTACCAGATTCACTCCCAATACACTCATACATTGGTTGCAATTTAAGATTCAATCAATTTACCCCCTTGAAAGATAAAATTTACTCCCAGAGGTAAATTTACTTCAGGTTAAGAACCACTGTTCCAGGTAATAGGTAAAGAGTTTTTTTCACTAAACACTTTTTTAAAGGAAAACAAGCACTCGTCTGTTATTTGTTCGGACATTTCAGGGTTCTAACTTTTTTAACCGCATTCAGTGCAGTGCAACTGCAAAGCACGACTCAATGTCACTTGAGCTTCTTCAGAATTAGTTGCAAATAATCTCTTGGCAAGTGTTTTCTTTGACTGCGCATTCAAGCCGATTGTCCACAACTTACCTTGGGAGTGCATTTGGTCAAGTCTAGTACGACGTGCCTCTTGCGTAAACCGCTCGTCTCATCAACGGTCAAGTTTCCAGCTTTCCAGATGAAAAGCGCACTTTGGCGACAACGCCAGTTTTGCGAAAAGCAAGAATAGAACTTCTACGGAAGAAACAGCTGGCAACTTGGAAAATTGGACAGAAAGCGGTTCGGAGCTCATACTTAAAACTTTAACAATAAAAAGCTAAAGGCCTTCCGATTTCCAAGAGTTTGACCGACACGACCAAACCAACAGAAACCCAGCTGGTTTGTTCAAACGCAAACAGTTGGTGTTTCGGACGTGCTCTGGTCGTTAGACAAGAATTATTTGCAAATAATTGAGTTGTTTTTCTTCCAGCATCACAATGGGCATTGCGAAAAACTAAGGTAGAATTTTTGGTCGATACCATTCTTCGGCTAAAAATCACTTGCTTGTCGGAGCGAAGACCAAGTTCAGGAAAGGCAAGGATCGCGCGACGCTCTTCATTTTTCATTTTCTTTTACGCAGGCCCGTAGGCCAGTTTTAAGGTTTGGGGCAAAAGACATTTTAAGGGGCAAGGTGTTTCTTTTTATTATGGGTTTGAAAGAAGTTCCTCTGGGCACAACAAAATTTGGGAGGCATAAACAATTTGGGGGCACTGCCCACGGCAGTACAATTTGGGGTACTTTACCGCTTGAGGGCGCAAATTTATATTGTAGATGCATTCACTTTATTCTACACAGAATCCTCGTTAAGCAGCTGAGAAAGCACCTTTTTCTGGATATGTGTGACAGTACCTTTCACACTAACTCACATATACTCCAACTGTTTTGTCACACAGACTGCGTTTCTTGCACTATGCTGATGTGTATGCTTTGTTGTCTCAGTGTTTTGCGATAGTTTACAGCCCTACACATTGCATAGGGACTATTTACAGGTGATTTTTCGAGCATATCAGTGTTTTCGGTTTCTTAAACTTCACTTATTGCATCCGGAACCAAAAACAAAAGCAACTGAACTTTTATGAAAGATAAACATCAAAAAGCATATCAAAGAAGTTCACCTCTGATCCTAGAAACTACCAATGGTTCATTTGGTTAACTCGTACAAACTGGTGTTGCGTTGGAGCGCCCCACACTTATCAGCATAGCTTCCCACACCTCTGCATGCCTGGCGCATATTTCACGTCTGGTGTCACTCCACAACCTTTATATTGTAGGCAACTTATGTCCGATAGTTCCCTTGGTCTAGCAATCTTCGGACTACCTAAGAATTCGTCGACTCGGCTGAGTCAACGGACTCGAGGTCATAAATGACTGCACTGTAAACAGGAACGCCGGAACACGAGCATTTCCCATCAGTCTTTTTGCAGAAGGGGACGCAGGGCAGTAGTGCTTTTTTAAAACAAGACTGTTTCTCATTTTATGCCGACTTTCAATCAAACTTCACCGCGTCATGCGACTCCACATATCAAAACATTGCCCTTCTAGCCAAAGATTGTACATCACATATAAAAGCAACAATCATTCCCAACGTGTATGCGTTTTTGTGTTTAATGTGTAAAGTGGTCAACAGTTTATGGTTAAAATTTTTACCTAATGATGTTCATTATCAGAAAATTGACCAAACTTATAGTAACTTTTTTCATGTCCCAAGGCGCTTCCTCTGCCCTGGCTAGAAGTATAAATGCCTTGTGTGGGACCTCTAGAAAGAAAAGACCAATGACGAGGTAACCAGAAGCTCATTTTAGAAAGCAGTTGTTTGACGAGGTGCCTGACTGAAAAAAAATTAGCGTTTTAAGCAAAACGTTGACCTGAACGAAGTAGATAACACGTGGACAACATTATTAGAGCATTCCTGCGCTTTGCCGCTAATGCTTAGCATTGACGGATTCAAGCTTGCCATTTGGGAAGCGTGGCGGTTGGTAAAGGGCCACCAGAAAAGCTACAATAATTATCACATCACTGTGTGATAAACGGGTATAAGGCAGAAAAATTGCGACATATTTTGCAGAAAGGTTACGATTTTACTGGACGCGATGGCCACTTGAAGTCCTTAGGAGGTGAAAATGCCCCGAATTATTTCCCTTGGAGTCTTCAGTGGTGTGCAAGGTAAATTAAACTGTTTTCGTGTAGCGGTTGTAACCTCTGACAATTCGCGGTAATCAAGGCGACACTGCAGAGATTGTTCAATAGAATAATACCACTTGAGCATGTGTACGGTAACATGTGCCTGTTTACTTGTTAAACAACCCTGTCTCCTGTTAGATTTTTTTCAAACCAGTTTACCACAGAACTCTTATTTTGTTCCAGGTGTTTGTTGATATAATTAAAATTACATCACAAGTAATCGATATGTTAATAGAACATGTTAAACACTTCATAAAATATCAATATAGGTTCATTTGCAATCACGGACGTCAAAGACGAATGCACATTTTAGATAAAAAGTCTGTTGTCATTGGCTGCAAACAATAGGCAATCAATACAGTGAATATGAAGTGGTATGCAACTGAATCTTAACTGTTGCGCAAAACTTTAGAAAAAGCAAAAGTGTATGCACCCTCATTTTAAATTGTTATTGCCGTCCGTATTCATATATACCGCTCATGCTATTTGCTCACATAACATGAACAACTACATCTGAGCAGCTGGCCAAGCACGGGCCATATTCACGATTTTGTTCACACGCCGATTGTTCTAATGTGCCAGTGTTTGAAAACAGGTCCCAAACGACTACAGTCCGTATCGCCTTTGCATGAAGCTGCAATCGTCCAAATGCCCACAAACAATCGCCGGTGCATTTTGCATTTCAGAAAACAATTCCAGGGTCGATCTTTCGGTGACAGGTTTTGACCCCCCAACTTTACCCCCAAACGAGTGATTCACACCCAGGGGACTTCAGCAGCTCCTGCATGAGCCACTGAGGTCGGCCAGGATCAGGCGCGTAGCCAGGGGGGGGCAATGGGTCCAATTTCCCCCCCCCAATTCCGAAAGTTGCACCAAAAAGTTTCAGGATAATCAAGCTTTTGATGTGTAAGCCTAAGAAATACTTCACTGCAAATCAACAAAACTGCGGAACCTTCCGCACTTCAACCTTTAATC
>Ga0210059_1004934_pt1 | contig 21469 bp, 10 predicted proteins | sample Ectturendosymbi2_FD_188042 | JGI IMG/M metagenome (GOLD analysis project Ga0210059, IMG submission 188042) | Ecteinascidia turbinata endosymbiont from Florida, USA - Sample 2 (SPAdes) (version 2) | ecosystem: Host-associated > Tunicates > Ascidians > Unclassified | place: Key West, Florida...
TTTTAGGGGAGATATTTCTGTTTTTATGATACGTTTTTATAAAAAAAAACTTCTGGACACAACAAAATTTGGGGGTAACAAAAAATTAGGAGGGCATTGCCCCGAATGACTGACTTACTCCTTCGGAAGCTTTTCGCAACAACCAAAAATTCAGGTAAATATAACATAAACTTCACTTGCTCCGATATTTCGAGAGCATGAAAGGCTTTGCAACCTATGCTTAGTCGCGCTATTGGCGCGTTTGTTTGTAGACATCGATCAGCTCCTCAGTGAGTTTCTTCTTGTTGCTCGCTATTTGTTTCTTCAGCATTTCTTTCAGCACCATCACTTTTTCTCCACGGGCACGTAATTTCCTGGATTACGCTTCTGAACGCAACTAGGCAAGCTGCAACCTAGAATGCAAAAATGCAAAGGAAAACTCGTTAACAACGAACAGCGTGTAAATCATTCGCTCGGGCTTTGTGTGCTTTGATCTTGCAAGAGTGCATACGAGCAGGCAAATTTTTGAGGGTGCGAAGGAATTTTGCCCGAATATCCCCATAGTTGCCTGAAAAATATTTGTGCGCCCAATATTCACCCTACAGATTTTTCTCTCAAAAACATGAAGACCAGAAAAAAGGTCTTCATATTAGGAATACAGTGAGCAAAGGAGGCACGGATCTCTCCAATACAAAACAAAATTACAAAAGTGTTGATGGTGTTGCCTCCCAGAAAAAAAGAGGTCTTCAATTTATCTCATCGGTCGCCATTTTTTGGGGAAAAAAGTAAAATTCATACGGATTTGAACATTCAACCTCGTTTGAAAGTCTCGAAACATCTGGTCCCGAATTTTCAGGAATTTTTCCCGGGTTTTCGACAAATAAAAACTTTTGGAGGTGCATTTGCGCCCCCTTCACCCCCAACTCCTACACCACTACAAGAGTACGAGTGTGCGTGAACCATCATAAAAAGACTGAATCACTCTGGCTAAGTCTAAAAGACCAGCAATTAGTAAATTGCCGTCAGTGACTACAAATGTTCTTCCGACAAAACATTTTCAACTTAATCTCAGCACTAGTCCTCACACATGGACAACGTTGGATTGTTAGTGATAAACAACGCCGTCTCTCTTAAACCCAAGTCCCACGAAAACCACGTTTCATGCAGAGCTTTGCAATCCTATATCTCGCCAGGCGATTGAGCTAGAGAGCTATTCAAACTCTCTACGGATTCAGCAAGTCTTGTAGTCGAAATCGAAAAAAAACATTTTTCGTTTTCGGTGGGGGGTTTTCGGGGGGGAACGCCACAAGTGGGGGTGTTTTTGGCTATCTTTACCTGGCCCTGGGCCCAACCCATTGGGCCATTATTATGGCTCAAGATTTTTTCGGAAACTAGGCCAACATCCGCGTCTCTAGAGCCCTTGAATGACTTTCTAGCATATCTGTAGCCGAAATTATGGACAAAATACCAAAAATTGGTGAAAATTTCAGCACTCACAAACCCCAGTATGGGGTGGAAAACATCCCTTTTCTAAATGGCCATCACTCGCCAGCGGATCGAGCTAGAGAACTGTTCAAATTCCCTCTGAATGGGGAAAGAGTTGTAGTTTAGGTTGAAAAAAAAACTTTTCGCCGTGCGATTTCGCCCTTTCTGGCTTTCTTTACAAAACCACAGGTTGTTTTGACATGTTTCTCCAAACAATCCGTGACGTCAACGGCCCGTGGGAATGCGTGAATCGAATTCCTGACATATTTGGAATATTTTTGGCATAACTTTTAAACCAGAAACGCTAGAAACTTGATCAAGGGCTCTAAAAACGCGCATTTTAGCCTAGAATCCAAAAATACTGCGAGCCACAATATTGGCGCGTGGGATCAGATGATGACGTCATATAATTAACCAAAAAACAGGCCCCATCATGAGCCAATTGGCCCAAAACCCCCCATCCAAATTAAAAAAATGTTTTTTTTATTCTAAACTACACGAAGCCACTAGTCGTTACAGGGTTTGAACAGCTCTCTATCTCTATCTGCTGCCGAGTAATGGCCGGCCAAAGTTTGGCCTGAAAGGGCAAATTATGCTTTTTCTGAAATGTTAGGAATTAGGCCCAAACTGGGTTTTTGGTCCATATTTGTGACCACAGATGTGCTAGCAAGTCAATCAAGGGCTCTATAGACGCGGATTTTCACCTAGTTTTCAACAAAACTTTGAGCCAAAAAATGGGTCACTGGGTTGGGGCCCAGGGTCGCCAAAGGTGGCCTACTTTTCCAAAACATGTCCTTTTGTGAAGTCACCTCCAGAAAACCCCCACCGAAACCAAAAATTATTTTTTTTCGATTTTGACTACATGACTTGCTGAATCCGCAGAAGGTTTGAACAGCTCTCTAGCTCAATTGCCTGGCGAGTTATAGGATTGCAAAGTTTTACAAGAAAAGTGGCGCACGCGGGACTTACAGGGTTTTAAACAGCATCTTTTGGAGATAACATCAGGAAAACCGGTGAGCTGGAAAATAGCGATCTTTTCAATTAGTAATTTCACAGCAGTCAGTAAAACTAACAATACGATCCTATTTTGCCGAACTGTATAATGCAAACCTAAGCGCTGCAGTCGGATTTTGTCTGAAAAGAAACGTTTTTGTAGCGAGTTTATAATCGATACGCAACATGTTTTAGGAATGTAGAACGACAGGCTATCTGGTACACAGTGAACAACCGAACAGAGCTGAATCGGCTGCTGCAATAAGATGTAGTGAATCTAGAAAGAGCCACGTAAACAGAAAAATGCAACAAAGTAAAGTGACACACGGCAGAAGCAGTAATGCATCGAAGTGGTTGGCAGGACTTGTTTTGACGTTGAAAAAAGATATATTTTCCGTAGCAATTATTTGCATCTTATAAAAGACGTTTTTCACAACGACAGGCTATCCGTAAACGTTCTTATTGCGGAGGGTGACATATTTGCTCTTGGAAACTTAAGTAAACCAGTTGTTTTCTTGCTATAAAAATGTCGCAAAAATTGTCACAATCACCTGCAAAATTCATGACTTGAAGGACGTACAGATGAAATCAGGTCGCATGATTTTTTCTGAAAATTGTGTAACTTCTCTGCGCATTTTTTACATGAACAACTTACCAACAAACGTTTATGACTTATTTTAAAAATCTTAAACTTTGCATTCGCACACACTTCCATCAACATACCACTCCAAGGATAGACATTGACCAAGTTATAAAGTAACTGTTGTCCATTGCTTGAGTGCACGGCAGAAAATACTGGCCGCAAGGGGCGCTCTCGTAGCCTGATGAAGTCCAGTCCATCGGTCCATTTGCTCCGCAGCATCGCATCTGCAACACAATTAGCTGGAGTTCTGGGTCGGTAGACTTGGCAAAATTAAATGATTATGTGAATTGGGAAATATTAAAGTTTTTTATGCAAAACTTTATTTTGCTTAGATTTCTTATTCATTAGGTTTTGCTTAATACAATAGTAAACAATAAGTTGCTTGATAGTAAGATACATAAACCAGTCGGAATGGCACGTTACTTCCCCCCAAAGACATTTAGTGTTTCATATATCTATCAACATGTTTTGTGAAAATATCAGAAAATCGAAAAAAACTGCGTGGGTGCCCGTGACGCGTGCTTTGCTTGGTCAAACGGTGCTTACCCTGCTTTGCGTAACGTTCCACCTTGCTGCATTTACCGAATTGTTGGAAGCCTCTTGAATGCTTTGTACAAGTGAACTGATGACCCTCGTTCTTGAATATGCGTAAAGCAGTGCCGTAGTTACAGTAGTTGTGATCAGCGTTGCAGACGAACAAATAATCACCTGGTAAGAAAAACACGTTTGTGACGAACGACGAACATGGTTTCGAACAACCAGTTGCTTTTGATTTTCATCTTCGATATCTAGAATTTGGATCCGTGAATAAAGCACAAAGAAACATTAAAAAAAGAGACGCGTGAACGATTGACAGTTGACACATTCCCAACGCACGAATATAACTATCGCACAGTATGCAATGCCAGTTATAAAAGATGTAAAACTGAGGCTCAAGCGTGTTTGTAGGAGTGTAGTAGAAAAACACGCTTCATTGGAGTGGCCAAATGTCACGAACATGTGATGCGAAGTTTGCACACCACTGCATCACTTTAATGAATCACCTGCAACCAAAGAAGTATTTTCTGCTGCTCTAAACCTATATAGTGTGGTCACATATCAAAGGTTCTAATTCTGATCAAGAGACTAGACAGTGAAATGTGATCACTAGGGCAACCAATTTTTAACCCAGAAGCATATCCATTCACTGTCTGCTTCGAAATTAAAAAAAAAATGGTTGTTACACTTCGAGGATGATATATTGACAAGTAGATTAATAACTGCACTAGAGTCAAACCTGAGAAAATCATAAAATTGAAACACTACTGTATATGCAGAAAGGATTGAGTATTTACCCTGTAAGGCCACGCTTCTTGCCTTACGACGCTTATCCTACATAGTAGTATTCAATCGTCCAGTAGTGGGCAAAAGAACATTATTACGCCAAAAATCCCAGGAAACCCACCATTATTGCAGAAACTTGCAACAGCATATAAATATTATCTCCTGCTGTAGTTTCAATAAAATATCGATGAAGAGAAAAAAACTGTGCTGTAAGAAAAGTTTGACCCAATGATAAATGTTGACCTAATGATGAATAATGATTTTTTTGACCTAATAACTTGGGATTCCCTCATGGTATGAGCGTAAAATTTGGTTTATGGACGTTTCACCAACTATAAAAAGGCAGAAAATGTTTGACGTTATTGACGTTTGGTTGCCCTAGCGATTACAACACCACAGCTAGACGTCACCAAGAAGCTGAATTATATCACAAGCTTGATTAAGATATTTCACTTGTAATGCAACTCCACAAAACAAGGGAAATCAGCTGTTTCCGGATTTACACGACACAGGCAAACCACACGTAGTGGTACTTCCCCGTCATAGTAAAATGTTGCTTATGTATTTCACACCAGCTTTCCTCTGGGGAGGGTCGCGGGGAAAGCATTCCTCGGTTGTCCTGATTACCTCATGATAATCAGCATGGGCGTCGAAAAGGGAGGACAGGGCTGGCCAAGACCCCCTTAATTTTGAAAATTGAAATTTTCCTATTAAATTTTTAGCAGAAAAGGTTGCCTTCTTAGTTTCGAAAGGGCAAAATAAAATTTCGCCACTTTTGGCTTCCCCTGGAAAAATGTTTGTGGTTGCCACTGGAAAAATCAACTTCGCCCTCCCGTAGAAAAAATCCTTCCGACCCCCATGGTTATCGGTAACCTCTGATTTAGTTCTACTGCTTCAACACAAAGGCGGGGTCAAGCAAGGTCGGAGATGTAATCACACCATCTGGTCCTTGGTCGACGTCTGAGTCGGTTTCCAGGGGTTGTTGCCAGCCGGAATCGCGTCGCCAATCTTTCCTGCACCATTCTGGTCACGAAACAATACACATCACGCAGAACTTCGTTTGCTCATCGATCTCCCATTTCTGCCTTCCGTCACTAATGGAAACCACCTCAAGGTCTTTCTCGACCTCCTGCAGTGTATATGCGCTTTACATCGTGCTCTGAACTGGATTTCTGGAGAGACATAATACTTCGGTTTTCAGTGCTAATTTTCATTCCAGTGTGATCGCCTGAAGCTGCAAACCGATCGAGTGCATGTTGAAAACCTGGTACAGACAATACAAAAAAAAACAAATCATTCGCAAAAAGAAAACAGGTGACTTTAGCAGCTTCCATCAGTCTGTGATATCGTTGTCGACTCCGTTGTGACTGTCCAATCCATTTCGTATTCATTATGAAGAGGAGTGGTGAAAGCACACACCCTTGTCAGAGTCCAAAATCTACGGCGAACGGATTTGACAACGATGCTGACACAAACGTGTGGAGCAGGAATCTAATGATTTGATGGCCAGCTGCTACTGGCCGTCAACACCGTATATTCCGAAAAACGTTTCGTTTGAAAACGAAAATTAGATATGTGGTGCCACGTTCATAACAAAAACCCACTGGCCATGACCCACTGCAGCTTCAGTCAACTTGAAGCATCTTGTTTCAGGTAGTGTTGCAACCTCTCCGTTGGCATTGGGTTGATTGCGTGATTCACCACGAACGGGATGTGCGTGAAGAATAACACCATCATATGTGTAGCGCGAGCAAGCAATAGTAAGAGAGATTGCGAGCATGACATCTATTGTCGCTTGCTGCTACGGTGCGAAGCTTTGCGCGCATGCCGCTCGGGATTTCCGATCGCAGCAGTAGATTGGCATACACTATTACAGGGAGGCTAAGGAGGGATGTCCTGGCAATTAGGGTATTTAGTCCAGTCTCCTATAATGTTCATGGATATGATCGCTCCAGTTCGCCAATTCTCAGCTGTTCTCTAAGAGTGTCAAATCATTTGAAAAACACACAAGTTAACCAATCCATTCCTTCTCTTTTTAAGGCTTTTAGGTCGGGTTTCATCACAACCTCCAAGCTTTCCAATATTTTGACAGCTACGAAGATTTCAATCGCGGTTATGGCATTCCTCCCTCAGTTACACGTCCTGAGTGTCTGGTTGTATGAGAATTACTGGACTCAAATTTCTTTGACTCTCAACATCTGCCACGGCTGCCTTCCTTGCTGCTGTCTAAAGCACTTTTATGGTCTTGGATGGATCTAACAGTATTAGACATTTCGTCGCGGAGACTCTGGACGGTTAAATAAAACTCTTTGTTGGCTTTCCAATGATTAGAATCCAGTCTATGTTCGAATATCTCCCGATATTGCATTTTAGACTCATTTACCACTTGGCCTACGGTCGTTTGCGTCTAACCATACCGCGAAGGAACCGAAGGTTCAACTTTATTTTGAAGCCAAGCCTGTAAGGAACTTTCTTTTCTCAGATGGCTCCTTTTATCTCGTGGTTCAACTAAGGGGTTACTTTTTTGCCATCCGTCGCCACAACGACTTATTTCTGTCCACATACCCGAGCAGCTGATGAAATGACAGCTGCTTTGAACCAGAACCTTCGCCAGAAAGTCTTCAATAGGGGGCTTTACGTTTGTGCAGAGCTTGACATTGAAAATTTGATAAGAACTCTACTGATTCTTAGTGTTTCACGTTTCAGTTTGGGTTTTCATGTTTCAGTTTTGGCTTGCTGCTTTGTTTTCTTGGGGGGATAAACCCACCAACCCCCTAGCGAATGGACTGCTTTGAACAGCCGACATTCTTCGGAGTTCGCTGTATATTTTGAAAGCTCTCGGAATAAGTACGATAAACTATCGCAAACGCCTTCCTTACATCCTCGTCCATTAGGCCCCTCCCACTTTGTTTGGTAGAATTTTCTATCCCTGCACCTTCGTGTAAGTCCTGTTGGTCTTTCCAGACGCAAGTTGCACACAACCTGGTTATGATCCGTCGGCAGTTCTATACCAGCTTTGACAAGAATGTCCAACACTGGTAGGTCAGCTGAAACGATGCACAAATCGGTCAATGACCTTTGGCCCGACGAATCTCTGGTAGGTCTGGAGGTCGCCACCTTTCAGCCGGATCTTACTAAGGCTTTGTAACTTGGTACTGTAGCCTTCTTGACAGGCGCACAGTATGCGGAAGAATTGCTGGAAGCATCTAGACATGAGGCATCATCCAGGCTTCTGCCTGCCGTCATGTCAATAGACAAATGTGTCACATTGCAATGTGATCCAACAAAATGAAATCTCTGCACCAGTTGTACTTTTGCAAATGTCTGTGGTGGAAAAAATGTTCATGATGCACAGCGTGTTGTTGGAGCACATTTAGAGCAAACATTTTCTGTTTTCAATCAGGTTAGTTTCTTGGCAACCTCTCGGTCTGTACGCCGTTGAATGTGCGATTCAAAACAAACGGGCTGTGCGCGATTGCGCGAAGAATACTGTAGCACCCATACGTAAGTATTGCAAACAAGCAATAATAGAGTGATCCCAGCCTGCGTGGTCTCTGTTGTTGATGCCACAGTGTGAAGCTTTGCGAACGTGGCGCTCGAGTCACTAAAAATCGTCACTCGATTCAAGTCACTAACTCGAGTCACGCCATTAATGTTATACAGCTGTACCGTTGGAGTCAAACCGGTCTAGCTTTGCGGGCAGCAGCTTTCGCCGAAACAGGCTGAACCACTGGAAAGTGTTGCTGCATGCCGTCACATAAAGATTTTGCACTGAGTCTACTGCATGAGTAGGTATGCAGCAATCACCACTCTTGAATTGGAAAGGCCTATCAGTTTTCATGTCTTTACCGAACAGGGCAGACGATACTGTGGCCTTTCTGCCTAATAATCCCCCGTAAAGACTTACTTATATAGTAAAAGTTACGTAAGAGCGTTTCCATGTCACGATTGCTTCACTTACCGTCCAGAAAATTGGAGAATCGAGCACGGCTTCTTTTTTCTCATATGGCAGCAACATCAATGACATGCAGAAAAACAGCCAAGAGAAGGGCATGGTCAAGTAATTTGTTAAGATAAATGCTGTGGCTTCAGTCGGCAGGATGGAGAATAGGAATGAAATATTATAGGTCTCTGTGATTGCTATATACGCAGGAGATGCAAGCACGAGAATCTACACATACAAAAACTTGTAAAGAAGTTTTGCCCTCATGAAACAAATTAAAAGAAAAACTCATAAAAATCGTCATATTTTACTTGTACAAATCAGAAACTGTGGTTAACCTCGTAGGTTCTTTGCACTAACAAAACTTTCTCTCACGAAAGCAGACAAGTTGTGTATCAATAAGCACATGCTCTCTTTGATTTCGTTTTCGCATGAAATATGCAGGCTTGTCCACGGGAATGGGATTCCTATGGGAATCTCATGGGAAACGTCCCATGGGATGGGACGGGACAGGCATAAATTACTATGGGATGGGAATGGGACAGATAAATATGCCCCATGGACAACCCTAGGCATTGGAAACGTCCCATGCGATGGGATAGGCTAAATTGCTATGGGATGGGAATAGGACAGATAAATATGTCCCATGGACAACCCTGGAAATATCTGTTAATTGGCAAACCGTTTCCTCCAATATTGCGAAGCAAAACGTCTGGTATTTCAAAATAAAAACATAAAGCTACAATATTCCTGCAGAACAACTTATCTCCTTTGTGTTGTTGTACAAATCATTTAATAATATTGCTTTCTATGTTTGTTTTTTTTCTGACAAATTTGGTAAAACAAGGAGAAACGAGCAAAAAAACGAGTGTTTTTACCCAGCCACTAGGGCCAACACAGAAGCTTGATCCATGAAAACTTTCAGGCAGTAACACTTTTCGAAAGTATTTATGGGCATAATGCTTGTCAACTGTGGGGCCTCGTATTGGAGAGAGGCACGACTCACATTCCACAAGCATTAATTTTCGTTGAAAGCGTGTGAGATATTCACAAAATTGGCAAATGTTTATTTTTTTATGATTTCAAGGTTTTCTGTATTTCACTGTTGACACTAATGGCCTTGGACAGTTCCCGATATTTCATCTCTGTGCAGAGATAGCTAAATGTACGCAGAGATAGCTAAATGCGCGCAGAGATAGCTATCTCTGCACAGATATAGCTAAATACGCGGGGAGATAGCTATCTCTGTGCAGAGATAGCTAAATATGCGCAGAGATAGCAGTTTTTGTGCTAAATCTGTCAGATATAATATTTTTACGAACGGCGCACCATAGCTTCGCTGTAATTTTGAAAATCTGGTTCATCGTAATCTAACGTCCCTAACCAAACACGTATACAGGTAACCATGAAAATGCTGTACACACGTATGAAAGGTGGCTACAGAGAATGTAGGCCTACTATTGAGGTTGTCTAGTGCCTTCGAGCACTTACCAGTAACGGTGTAGTGATCAGAATGTATCCCATCATGATGCGTAATCTTTCTTTCATGGTCTGCTTTGTGTCTTCGCTTTCAGTTTGATTTTGATCCATTCTGATATCATGCAATATTGAAATCTTTTTCAACCCTAAAGAACGATACCAAAAATTGCGTGACAACTATGACGTACTAAAACCTTCACCTGCTGCACATAAATAAACTGACATAAACAACCAAGCGCACATCAGTTACTGACAATAATTATTGTATCTTATACTGATCTTCAAGAGATTTCATTTAGGTTCTGCGAACTACGAGAACATTGCCATCGCTCAACTTGTGTGTCACCTCAACACAACAGGCTCCGCAGGCAGAGCACAGCAGCGATTGTCTTCTGGCGAATTTGCTCTTTTAGTCCAGAAAAAGTTGCGTAAGACGTTTACCAGAGGTCATATGTTTGAACAACTTTGTGATCTATTTTGTAAAAAGCAGCATTGGTAATCAGTCGATTCTTAGATCTGTATTTCTTCACTTTTGCCTGGACAAGTATACAAGAGGTATAGCTGTTATTTGAACCATTCCTAGCGAAGCCAGCAGGCGTTACTTACAATAAGTGGCTTAGAGTTTTTTTTAAGACCAAGTGCATACACGACGCGAATAAACCTTTATTGCGAGACAAGAACATGCTATGACTGATTTTAAGTCAAAACTGCACCGCACAAGCATCTGTTTTCGAACACCTCATTCTTCTCTCCGCAGTCCTGTCAAATAACCACACCAATACCCTTTCCTGCTCGATGCCCGTTCATAGCCCACACTTACTTCAAACGCAATCCTTATACGGCTGCAGAAATAGCAATTTTTCCTTAAATTGTCATTCAAAGCTTTTCCAAGACTTCTGAAACACGCGATGGTTGGAACATAGAATCGCTAATCGAGTGACAGAGAAAGTTATCGGAACTAACCCTGCACCGCCTGATAACAAAAGACAGGGAAACAACATTTGAAACTCCTTTGTCGAAACGAGTTCTCGTGAGCGTCTTGAGAAAAGAAAGCGATAAAGGCTGTAAATTGATCAGGGTTGAAGCTTGTTTTGATTTTTTCCAAGATAGTCAATCGAGAAGCAGCGAATCACCAATTTCCACAATACATATACAAAAACACAATACTGGCACAAACAGTTCATGTTGAACTAAGTTCAGAGCAGTGGCAATCCATATATCGCGCAGGTTTTACCAGGCGGACACTGGTATCGAGTTCAATTTTCTTTTTCAGCGATAAAACGTGAAATTTGACTTGGCAAACGGATGACAAAAAAGAGTATTTCAAAAGGAACACTGCGTTAAAAAACTACACAAAATAGAGCGAAATACTTTATTTGTACTTCTAGAAGTTATAGCCTTCAAAAGCTCTGCCATTTGAGTGTTTATCTTTCGTCACCGTCTGCGGATTGATGGTTACGTGACGCCTTATTGAAGAACGGGTTTAGCCTGAACATGGTTTCAGAAGATGATTTCTCTGCACTGAGGATAATTCAGAATGAAGCAAGTGAAATACTCCTCATTTGTTTTTTAAAGATGCCGCGGGTTGCCCATTACTGTATTTTCAAGGCTAAAAAGCAATTCACTCCTTCACGCTGCTGCGTTGGCGTAAGTTCTTGTAGTAAATACAGTGTTAAGGTTTTCAACGATTTTTTGCCTATTACAACGCTACGCAATGACAGGAAATAAACATCAAATGTCTTCGTCGGTTCATATCCTCCCATCTACACATAAAAGCATTAAATTTTGTTAAGTTGGTTGCGCATTGCAGCTCAGAAACAGAAGCGTTCAAAGAAAATCCATAAAAATTACTTTCCCTCACGATTTGCACTTATTATGCAAGCAGGTTCTGCGCGCTACCATTGCGCCATTACTTAACAGTTCTGGCAATACTTCTGTTTTCAGGTGCGAATGTGTCGAAGGAAACACGTACGTAGGGAAGGTTATTAACCTATGCTTTCTTCTAGGTTTGGAGAAAGAACTGTATGGTTCACCGAGGTAAGGTAAAAAATGTGCACCGGTTGCGGGTCAAAATAATCGCCCTAAATAAGAAATCACATGCCTGGCTCTAAACTGCGAATCAATTACAAAAAACTTCTGAAGTAGTTTTCATTCAATGTTATAGTAAAAATTTTGTACTTCAGAAACATTTCTCCATCTCCACGGACAATCTCAACCGCAAATCCAGTGCGCCTTGGTTGGTCATCATTGTACCAGCACGCTTTTTCTGCTTATATGGAAACGGAAAAGCGAATTTGCTTTGCTACAGTTGAGAAATAAACTTCAGGACAATACGAAAGAAAAAGCAACACAAAAGTTTGCAGTTACACCACCACTTATATCGTGGCTTAAGCAGTGTGTAATGGAGTTAAAACTTTATGAATTTTACACAACATCCGCAGCAATGCAAACATTCGCTCACATCAAGTGACCTACTTCGTCAGAACCGTCAATGCCTTGATTAAAAATATTTTGCATGCTTTCGCTCCATGATGTGCATCTACAGTACATCTCACTTCTTCATCCACTCGCTTCAGTTGTCTGATGCTTTTCACAAACTTCAACGCTTTTGTATGATGATGACCAGATGCAGTAGTTGCTGGTGCATTGTTATGTTTGCCCCGTTTCGCACTGACCATCTAGCACCTGCCCTGTGATACGCTGTGACTAATCAGTTTTGTATCCTTGTGCTTTCATAAAGTGAAAGAAAACTTTGCTCATAAGTGAAGCCTCTTTATTCAACGGAGTAATTATCGTACGATATACGTTTATCTTGCAGTAGGTGGGTAAGAATGAATTGGCGCCAACGTTTCAAAACAAACTTACCTGAAGCTACTTCCTTTTAGAACAGTGTTTCTTAACCGGGTGGAATACCTCCCTAGGGGGCGTCAATAAATATCCAGGGGACGCTAGCCTTTACGAGCTCTACCACATGAGAAATTTGATCAATAAATTTATCAATAAATACATTTGTATTTACAGCTTATTTTAATGTCAAGGGGCTTGAAACAAAGGACAATTACTCAAGGGAAGGGTGGTGGAGAAAAGATTAAGAACCACTGTTCTGGACCTAGCTCGGTAAGCAGTCATCCTCGTCACAGAAGAACGGGAAAGTCTTTATCAGGGGCTTCATCCGTTTTGGTCTGAGATTTCGTAGCTTCCCTTCTTAGCACAGACTATGGCAAAGATTTTTGGTCCAATGTGCGTAAACTTTATTCAGACCTCTGGATTTCTTGAAACGAATAGCATGCAAACACAATATCTGTAACCCCAATATTACTCAAACAGCTTGAACACACAAGTTGAAAGCTGCCCTCAACGACAGCTGTCGGATCATCACCGGATGCCACAAACCCACTTCCACCAAAGTTACTATAAAGACCAAAGTTACTATAAAGTCTTTATAGTAATTTTGACTTCCACATGTCGCGTACACCATCTAGCGGGAAATTTCGCCACCAGACATCCGCCTCCCCCGCATGCAGATCAGAACGATTGAAGACGATTTTTCTCTCAAAACATATTCTGAATCATGCAGAATCAGAACCCCTAAGGTTCAAGTCTCGGCGACAGCAGAGTTCCTGTCACACAGCAGCCCTACTGACCAGCCAAGAAAGATTGATCAAACTTTGGAAAGAATGTGTTGAGGAACAACCACATATATGCGATGCTCGTGTTGAGCTAAAGGAAATTCTACCTCTGGGACAACGGCTACCTTGAAAACACTGGCGGTGCCTGAACAGACTTTGGACAAGAGTGGCCAGAACGAAATCGACGCTCCTGAAATGGGGCTTATTGCAAGGAACTGCCCTGTGCAAGTGTGGCACTGCGGCAGATACAGCTGCCCACGTATTAAAACGCCCATTGCTTCCGCAGGAACGTTCCTTAGCGGACCTCTGCGTGTATAACGACGTCGCCCGCGATTGCGTAGTTTTTTGGAAAGATGCTATATGACAACACACACTCATCATCATAGCTCAAAAGCAACAGCCCTGCACCTGTTTCACAAAGCTATCCGCTTTAGTCTCCGGAGTTCTAGATATCCTTGGATTAGTACCAAATTTCCAGCTTTAGTCGTTCAATTCCGCAACTCTCGCTACCTTGTCTGCTATGACCAAACAGTGCTCTTCGACCTGAAACTGTAAGAACACGTCCCAGATTTGCCATACTTTTACAAATTCTGCAGTGCTTGGGGAGCGACTCTGCTCCTAGACCCCTGCGTAGGGTATCTGTGCGCCACAACAGCATTTATTTCGGACCCAGATCAAACCAGTATGAGGCATTGCCTGATACTGATAAAGCTGACTGACTAAAGCAGTGGCAAGAACAAACCAAAAATGAACAGCGATTGGAAGGTGCTTACTTTAGACAAAAAAAAATGTATCTCTGAAAGGCTGTTGATTTGAGTTGCTCGAACCCAGGTTAGTTGTATAACCCACATCAGATATGTGGCAAGTAGTCTGGGGAATAAATAGCGTCAACAAGTGCAAACATTGAAGCAGACCAACTACTGTTACAGCTGTACACAGTCTAGCACCGCCTCTCATCTCTCGTGCTGTTTGTAGAGTGTAGAGAGACTGTCATTACGACAAAATACCGTTTGTGCGTATCGTATGTGATCCTCATATCCGCTAAATTTGCGTGTGCATGCGCATAGCCACGTGATGTTCACCAGGAAGAACCTTTGCTTTATCTTTTCGTTACTGCGTAACTGCTCTGCTGTTCAAAAAACCTGACGCCAGCCAAGAACAAATAAGAGACTGATTGTTGGAATCCTGCATGTGTGTATGTCATCAAAAAGAGCTGCATCTAGGATCAACCTTACGAGTGCCTACCGAAGTGTTTCCAAATCGGCCCTATACGACTAGTTCCTAGATCGACCGTACACTACTAAGCCGGCTCTCCAGGGTCCTGTTGAAATGCTACACTATTTTTCTGTGATGTTCGCAATTGTCGTTCAGCCAGTAGCGTAGCCCAGTGGCGATTCTAGAATTACAAAATTGGGGGAGGGCACTAAACGCCACTGTAGATGCAATCGCACACGTGTACTGTTATGTCGAAAATTCTGTGTTCACCATGCAACTTCCACAGCACTGCACACGAAAAACGAAACACCATTTTCCGTACACAATTGTGCTGACCCCACATGAACGAAAACAGCTCCACGAAAGTGAATACAATTAACATCAGAGCGAAATGGTTCCAACCACGAATTCCATCTTGACACAGAGACAAGCAGGCTGTTGATAACCAATTAGTTTCATCAAAATATTCTTACTAGAATGCACATAAAATAAACCATCTTCCAACGGATTGGTGACTCAGTAGCGCAGTCAAGAATTTTGTTCGGGAGGGGTCAGTCAATGACGGCATCAGTCATTGACGTCGTCTTGAGTCCGACTGTTTCTTCCGTTTATTTTCTAGCAGTTAAATTGATATAAAGAACCAGTAAAAATCTTCTCAAGTTTGTTTCGAGGGGGGCCATGGCCTCCTCAGCCTCATTCTGGCTGCGCCACTGTGGTAACTGTTGACTAAGCCGTTTTTGTGGTAGCTTATGGACATTTTGTGATTGTGGTGTAACCATAACAGTGTTATACAACTGCTATTACGAGTGTGCAGCGTGGTTAGGGTAGGTGAGGACTATTCAATGCAGTTAACAGCAGCGAGGTTTGGGCACCAGTTGCACCTAAGTAATATAGCAGTGCCGCAGATAGGTGTGCATCGGCGTTTAGGGCGTGTACCTGGCAGCAAGATGTAACAGCAGGCGTAAAACTTATTTTGCAGAATATTCCCTACAAAGTCGTTCAATTTAATATTCACACTGAATTTTCCTCTGACTGATCCTCAAAAGCTGACTTTTCAACCCTGCGTTGATTTATGACTGTTTTGTCATAAGCGAAACACGCACTACCTCTAAATCTAAACCAAAAAAGATTCACACAAATGAACAATGACCAATATGATTCTCACACAGATCCAAGGGCGTGCGCAGGGTTTGGGTACAGAAAATGAGCAATATTAGTCTCACATAGATCCAAGGGCGTACGCAAGGGTTAAAAAAACGCTTGAGCTTGGTATTTTACAAAAACTTTATTACCTACGCAAAGGAGATGAATTGTTTTCGCATACTTTTGCTTGTTAATTTGTCGACTTATGGCAAATACCACGGAATGAATTTGCATGCATATTTGAAGGATCATTGTAAATGGGCTAAAAAGTAATAATTAGGTTTCGGTGGGAATCTGCGTTAAGCTAGATGTACACGGCTGCGTACTGTGCGCTTTTTTGGCGCACGCGTGGGTCTGATTTTGTGATGTCGCGTCTTTTTCGGATGCGTCTGGTATGGTCTGCGTTAGAGTAGAACCTGTTTCTATATTGACGCATCAGACTCACTGCTCCGGGTTCAGGAAAGAGCGGTACTTGTAGACCAGTGGTTCTCAAAGTGCTCCGTACGGAGCCCCAGGGCTCCGCGAGAGAAACCTCGGGGCTCCGCGAGCTATTCGTTTGCTTATGTTTTTATTTTTAGAAATTTATTGCGGGGCTCCGTAAATCATGGTCAATCTCGTCATGGGCTCCATAACACCAAAAATTTGAGAACCCCTGTTGTAGACAATAGACAAACGCACCGCACCAGACGCATGTCGTGTGCATACAGCTTTATCATCTGCTTCCAGAAACCATCTCACCACTTTTTGCAGACCTTCCGTCCACTACGCATGTTTAAGATTGTGTTCCGCAATGGTTAACTCTATCGGAAACAGTTGCCTTTATTTTGTCTGCTAAGGCTGATCAGCGCAAGCGCTGACCGCATTGGCTACATTACCAATTTCTTTAGTATGATAGAACTGTTGCACGAGCTCAAAAACAGCAGTTGTTAACATACAAGCATTCAGGCATTTCATAATGTCTCAGCAGGGAAAAAGAAAAACTTGAAGTTCTCTGGACTCCCATAAATAACAAAAAATCGAAAGTTTTCTTGTGTACTTTATGCGCATTCTCAGTTCTTGTGCAGTTTAGTAAGATTCGATCTTGCACACCCGGGTGTGCGCCAGCAAATCCAGCAGCACACTTTCCGTGCTCTACTGTTCGTATTCGACAGTACATTAACTCAGCCTCATTTTGCAGTTGTAAATTGCTCTGACGCATTGATGAGTGTGTTTTACTCTCCTGTTTTAACGCGCAGCCTGTTATTTTGCAGTTATGAACTGGTGTGTCGCAGCGTTGAGTTTATTTTCCTCCGATAGCCTAGCCTGGATCACTGATAGTTTATATTCAGTACAATGACACACAAAATAAGCGGAGTGGATATAGAAAAATGTGCATATTATGTCAACAAACTTCGCCAAAAAATTGGTTTCGAAACATGACTATGACGCCAAATTATGACGTCACAAACAGCGCACACCAAATACTAATGACCACCATATGCCACTGAATATAACTCCTTCCATGGAAATTTTCAGCGTACGCCATTGCACAGTCTACCAGTCTACGTTTGAAATTTCTCAATGTAACTTAATCCTTCGATTTCATCAACTCAATGCAATATCCTTCGATTATCATGTCGACTGTTAAATTCATCAACAAACTCATCTAAACCTTGTTTTCAGCTAGCACCTTTCGATTCAAAGTAGATAAATGTTACCCAATCTTTCACTGGTCATGGAATTTCTGGGAAATGTTTTCATTAATTTCATTTTTGAAAAACTTCTCTCGCATGAAACGCCGGTGATGCGAAGTTGCAGCTACCAGTAGCAGTCAAACGCAGCTTTAGCAGCTATAACTGACAAAATGTTCAAGCGATACAGGCAGCTTCCACCCCCTCCGAAGCAAATGCTTTGCCAAAGTTATTTCATGTTTTAAATAATTTTCACTAAATGAATATGATTTGTTAATTCTTTCAAGTGTGTTTCTGATAGAAATATTTGATCTCCGGGACAAAGAGCTGAAATACTCGAAAGAATTGTTTCTGAATCATTACAAAAATCCGTGCAAAATTATATGAGGTTGCAGAACATATGGGTAGAGTTAAATCTGTAGTCACGAACCACTTACTGTGCGTAAGATGTTTCGAAGTCGTGTACACAAGGCAGCAGAACGCAATCCAGCAGCCAGGATAAATTCGGATAAATTAACTGTAACCAATTCTTAATGGTTTCACAAACCCTTTGCTACTGGGACAAGCAACAATCTGCTGACAGTAATATAATCCAATTTCCACCTTACACTGAAATGCACGAAATTGAAAAATGAATTTCCCCACTTCTGCGACCGTTTCTTAGTTTCTAAATGAATTTTCCACCACCGCGACCGCGGTCTGACTAAATTTCACGCAGGATCCGAGCAACCACTGGTGTGTGTCGTCATAAACAACTCTAGTTACCGGTCCGTAAAAAACAACAGAGATGATCATGCATTTGGGAAATCTTGAATGCAGTCTAGAGGGTTTCTGGTCCTCCATTTGAATGCAGGCTAGAGGGTTTCTAAATTATCGTTAAAAATAGTGCTGGCCGAAAGTTATCTGCTGTATATGGCAACCAAACAGGAAATTAAGAAAAAAACTGAGGGCCAAGCAAAATCTGGAAGGGGGCATGGCCCACCCAGGCCCCCCCTTAGAATTGCCATTGGCGTAGCCAGCTCAAAATTTCGGGCAGGGCCAAATATTTTGACTTTAAACGAGCTACAATTTTGTTTGGGACACCACCTGCCAAAGCACAAAACAAGATACCCTAGATATTTTTGGGGGCCGCTTTGCCTTGCGTGGCTACGCCTATGGCTCCAGGCAAGTTCTGAGCCACGTAGGCATCATCCACCCAGCATCAGTCTCATCGACGAACAGTAGTGGCGGAATTACAACAGCAACGTTCTCATCGATAAAGAGCTCTACGGGGAAGCACGCCATTGCTGCGTCATTTCATTATGTCAATAAGGATAAAATCGATTCCACTAAAAGCAACTCGTTGTTACTAGTGCCTAACTAATGATTGATAATAATGATGGCGCCTTTATTAAAATCGATGTTCTCTTAATTACGCCATGAAGTTACCAGATACTGGTTTATCTTACCACGGAAACTACCTGGTCATAAGTCTCCAACAGGCAGCATCCGCACAAGTTGCGAAGCAATCAACAAAAAATGATAAATTTGAACCCCGAACAACTTCTTTCCCATCTTAAGCAATGGAGTTGGATACGAATTGGATATAGGAGACCGATATTTGAAATATTTCGGATGAGGGTGGGATACAGATATTACAGAAATATGTTAGATTGGATCAGGAATGCAAAACGTGCATGCCTGTACTGACAAGCAGCTATTGTGTTTTCCACTCGTCAAAGCAGTAATCAACTCGTAAGAACAAACAGCTTTGCCAACAATGCAAGGTTACCAGCCCCGTAAGCAGGTTTTAAGGTTTGGGGGGCCAAATACATTTTTAAAGGTGGATATTTTTGTTTTTATTATGTTTTAACAAATATTTGGGGACATTGCCCCCGAATGCACCCCCGTAGCTACGGGTCTGAGTGTAGCAAATGTCTATTCTGGCTCGAGGTAATTTTCTACCCTATAATTTGTATATTTCATTTTGCCAAAAAAGCATCCTCAATCCGCACTTGCAACGTGATCGCAACAGTTCAATAAAAAATAGAACCTACTGCTTTCTGCAGTGTGGTCCCACTTGCTTGATTTTGGCAAACTGAAATGCTTTACACGTGCCGACATAGCAAGCTGACGCTTTCGCGGCATTTCGTTTTTTAGCCCTGATGAAGGGCTCGTTTTTTAGCCCTGACGGCATTTCGTTTTTTAGCCCTGATGTCGCGGCATTTCGTTTTTTAGCCCTGATGAAGACAGTTGTATCAACCGTCGAAACGTTGGCAAGTTTTTAACGTGTTTTTATGTTTTTAGCGCCAGTAGAGCCTGATTAAATTTGTTTATCGAAGTCCTGGCGTCTCCGAAGCAGAAAGAAGCTGACGCTTTGTTTGTTGACTAGAATGGTATCCCGATAATTCAAATCGGACAACGAAGATAATAACAGGTAACAGGCGCGCAACCACTTGCTCCCGTCCCGAAAATTTAAAAACATTGCAGAGCAATTTTGACAGTTGCAGAAACTTTCAAAGAATAAAGATGAAATTGTATATTCTAATTTCACAACGGCCTCAAAGTTATTAGGTCTTGTTTAGGTAGTGATGGCAAAAGCGGCGAGGCCCGCCCACATCTGGTGGCGAGTCTGGCCCAACCATTCGCAATAAATTTCAAATTGCATCCTTTCAGGAGTGTTTAAATTGGCAGACGAAGTCTCGTACGTACGATTGAAACAATAGAATAAGTGATTAAATATATCCTAACATTTACACCAGTCTCTTGTATCTGACAGCTTCACCACTCGTAATATCGTCTGCAGAAATTATCTCACAGAAAATATAGGCAATTAAAGTTTCAAAAATCTAAGATAAAAAAACGGGCCACTGAGTGGTTCTCTGGGGGCCACGAGCAGAGGCCTTCACTATGTAGCTTTGCCGTGATTTTGCATAACCCAAGTGCCACGATATATTAAGTATTCGCCAGTTAAACTTAGAAGGGGGCCCAGCGGCGTAGCAACGCAATATACCGCGCTTGGATTTTTGCACGAAAAGCCGCCCCCCCTTAACACCGTCGTAAAAGCTGATTAAAATTCCACACAACAGAAGAATTGAAGCAGTGTTTGTTTAATTTTATTGAAAGTTCAAAATTCAATACATCTAGCTTTCATTGAAGCAAATTCAGAAATTACATCGTCAAAAGATAATGTCTCGACTAAATCACTTTCAATGGACAGTACTGCTAGCGCAGACAGCCTGCTTTCTCCCATAGTCGATCTAAGTAAGATTTTATCAACTTAAGTTTTGAAAAACTTCTTTCGCATCTTGCGATGGAAACGGCAACAGTGAGGTAAAGCTTAAGACTCATAAATAAATAAGGTGTTGATTCACATAAACGATGTTTGCTTAACTACTGCAGCACGTCCAGCGCTGTAGCGTCATTTTTAAATGTAAAACCACTGGATTGTACTAGTCGATTAAACCCAGAGATTTCTAGTCTTAACTCGGTAAAATTTACGTCATCAGCATACATTTTCTCAAATTTGTCCATATCTATTTCGGTACTGTCACTTCGCAACAAGGAGTGGGGATTTAAAAAGCCGAATACTTCAGTTAGCAAACACATATCGCTGAAACGCTTTTCCGCTTCACTCCGAAATCGGTCCATAGCTTCTAACATGCATCTCTTGATTTCTTCAACAGCCGAGAGACCTACGTCTTCTGCATATTCGCCAGGCATGCTTTTCTTCCTTCTGATCCGTCTCTCTTCAATCGGTATTTCTTGCTCTTCGCAGATCTTGATCGCTCTTTTAATGCATTGCTTTACCAGCGCATTGCGCTCATTGTTCAAAAAAACAATAAATGCTTTCATCTTGTGGGTACATTCTTCCAGAGACAGACCTTTTCGCTGTAAATATTTTTGAGTGTCATAAAATTCGCTTAGGACTTCCAACCAAAATTGTAAAAAAGAAACAAAGGAAAAACGCTGAATTGCATCCAAGATT
>Ga0210059_1004935_pt1 | contig 21468 bp, 12 predicted proteins | sample Ectturendosymbi2_FD_188042 | JGI IMG/M metagenome (GOLD analysis project Ga0210059, IMG submission 188042) | Ecteinascidia turbinata endosymbiont from Florida, USA - Sample 2 (SPAdes) (version 2) | ecosystem: Host-associated > Tunicates > Ascidians > Unclassified | place: Key West, Florida...
AGGGGTTCGCCTGGGAGAGGCTCGCAAAGTGGGGGTGTTTCGATTTTTTGACCAACTTTGACAGACCCTGGACGCCAATCCAATGGGCCAAAATTTTGGCTCAAACGTGTTTCAAAAACTAGATGATCTCCCGCGTCGATAGAGCTCTTGCTTGACCTTCTAGCATGTCTGGAACCAAAGTTATGGCCCAAAAACCTCATTTTACCCCCTAAAGCAGAAAATGCTGATCAGAAAATGCTGATTTAGGGGGTAAAATGAGGTTTTTGAGCCATAACTTCGGTTCCAGACATGCTAGAAGGTCAAGCAAGGGATCTATCGACGCGGGAGATCATCTAATTTTCAAAAAACGTTTGAGTCAACATTTTGGCCCATTGGATTGGCGTCCAGGGCCTGTCAAATTGGTCAAATAACCGAAACACCCCCACTTTGCGAGCCTCTCCCAGGCGAACCCCTCACCCAAATCAAAACATTTTTTTTGTAATAGAACTAAGAAGTCTTGCCGCATCCGTAGAGGGTTTGAACAACTCTCTAGCTACAGCGGCTGGCGAGTTATAACCAAAAAATCTCGCGCCAATTTATTGGCGCGCGCGGTCGTTAAAGGGTTTTAAATCGTTACCAATGTGGTTCGTATTTTCTGCCTTGTATGGATTTTTCCGCCAGCCTGGTGTCATAGCTTTCATGGATGTAGTTACTTAAGAAACATATCCGGTGGACGAGATGTTTGTAACAGTGTGGTTGATCTGGTTTCTAACTTTTATAAGTTTATTTTTAGGTGAAATAGGCAGAGTTATTTTTAAGTCTGTCGGTTCTTTTCCTGTCCTCATTTTTCAAAGCTCCTACCTGCTCATCGGTGCGTTGCTCAGCTTTTTCATGAAACTGCAAAACAAACGACTGAATGCGGAAACGTCTTCAGCATTGCCACAAACGCAAGTTGATGAACGTACTGCACTGATGACAGACGAGTAACTGCGGAAAATCGTAATGGTGACAACAGAAGAAATCAATTGTGTGTGCTATCAAAATGCAAAGCTTAGTTTCAAATGCTAAACATTGTTTAAAATCGTGGATTAATTGCTCAAAGTTGTAGACAATATGAGAGACTTTGGATAGACAGAAATGCCACGAGGCGCAGTTGAGTTTTTGCGAACTTGACTTTGCAAAATATTTTGTGAGACACATAATATTGTCGAGTAATGCTTTATTTGACCAACATCTTTTGAAATCCACAAGGAACAATCTATGCCAGATATTTTACCTATTTTTGAAATGTTATACCAGGTTTCTACTGGCCTATGTTGTGAGAACGCTAGGAAACTAAGATGTCTCCCACCTATGAGCTTTCACAGAAAATTCATGATATGTGTATAATTCGGGGGGCAGAACTGTCGCCAAAAAGTCTTCCATAGGGGGTGCTTTACGTTTGTGCCGGAAGGAGTGACATTGAAAAATTGATATAAGCTCCACTGATTGACATTGAAAAATTGCTTGACATTGAAAAATTGATATAAACTCCACTGTTTAGTATTTCAATTTGGGGGGTTCCATGCGGTGTTTGGGGAGCTAAGCCCGCCAAAGCCGCGACAGGACTGTTTTGGGGATGGTTTGTAACGTTGGCAGAATTACTATGCGTATCATGTTTAGTATCGTTCTCACCAGTGGCGTAGCCAGCCAAAAATTTGGAGGGGGCAACAAATTTTGGGGGGGCAAAGTGTTTGATTTTAGGTGAATAACACTATTTTGTTTAGAAAAACACCTCTCAAAGCGCAAAATGACTATATTTTCTAAAAATTTGGGGGGCATGCCCCTTTGGCCCCCCTGACTACACCTATGGTCATCACGCCACGTTTCCACTTAATTGCTGATCACGCCCCGGGTAACTGTCGGGCGGCAATTTTTTACCTTGTTGCTTGATGTGGAGCCGAATTAAGGGTCAGAAAGTTACATATACAAGCAACGGTTTTCACCACGCTACGAATAAGCAGTTTAGGCTGATAAAACTTTCTTTAATTCAGCATGACATATTACGATTTTTGACCAGTATATTAACGGCGCGTCACACAGCGTTCATAACTCGATTTGAATTTAGAATGATCTAGTTGTTTATGTGGAATACAGAAGTAACACGCTCAAAGGAAAAATGCATACCATATGAAAAACTTCACTGCGTAAAGTACTTCGTTTTGTCAACATAACCTTTAAAATGTTCAGGTAATTTGACACGTTGAAATAAAAACAAATATTACCCTGCCAAGCTTCTCACAAAACGAAACAAACGAAAGTGGCAGAAGGGCTGGATACATGTAGATCGCCTGTGATAAATGTGATAAACACTGGAAGCACTGCAACTTTCCTTTGATTGAAACCATGGGAGTTCATTCAGAATAATCAGTAAAAGTTATCTGGTTCTGTCGCTAATTACAACAGTGCATCCTACGCTTTTTAAAATACAGTAACAAAAAGTTTCCTAAATAACTCAACAGATTTGTGAGATAGCTGTCCAGTTAAGAATGCATCAAGCTGTTGACAAAAATTAAGCTTTGCTCTGCCTATACCTTGTTTCAACTGAACTGAAAAATTTTTTAACAGTACCTATCAAAAAATCTGTGAAGAAAAAATCATTTGCTCGTTATATTTTTGCTACTACAGTAATTTTTAACATGAGTAGTCTCAAGAGATCTAAAGTTTTTTCTTTGGTATCATTCAACAATTTGTTTTTTCACAGGTTTAACTGAGCTACGGGACTGATCATGAAATAAAAAAACAATAATTTATCGATTTCCGAGAAAAGTCGTGATGCCTTCTGCGTATTTAAGACAATAAAAACCACCCCAGCAGCCACTTCGTGTCGGACTTAATAGTCACGCAAAAGCAGTCGTGCCTTAATAGTCACGCAAAAGCAGTTGACAGACGATTATTGTCGTTCGGCTTTGTTTATCAAACGTTAATGCAGTTTTGCTTGCAGAAGGTTTTCTGAGTTAACATCAACCTAAAGCGTATGGAAAAAGAACTGCACTCTTTTAACGCGTTGAGTACCTGGTAGAGGTGAGCTAGGTAAAGCAAACTGTAGAAATAAGACCTGGAGTGTGTGCTAAGAAATTGTTCCAAATGTACAACTTGGATATGAGAGGAAGGTACTGTACTATACTACTACAGAGATCTACTGTTTGGTGTGAAGTCTTGTGATATCTTGAAAGAAATGCTATGTAAGTCCACCCCCAAACAACTATCATTTAGTGTAGGCGTATCTGCACCACCAAAAACGTCTTTGACAACGTGTTTGGAACAAAGATTACAGAATAATAGCATGCACAACCAGAGGCGAAATATTTCCAACATGAAGTACTCAACTTGGATAATTCTGACACATGTAATAGCACTTTCAGCGCAATGGTCTTTCGTTGTATAGCCAACAGTGATTTTTTCTTTTATAAATGTAGGATTCACTTCTCATGATCATCTGTGACTTCGCACACAAATGCCTGTTTTGAATATCTACATCAATCTTGTTATGCCATTTTTACCCTTGCACAGAAAAATCGCAATGGATATTGGGCACAAATTCCTGCAACAAGAGTACCTAGAACAAGGCGTAGCTGAAGTAGGACGTTGATTGCACGTATCCAGGCAAACACTTCCCAAATTGTTTCAGAACATCACGCCTCAAAATGTGTTTTTGGTAAAAATAAGATGCGTACATTGAAAAAAATCAGAGCAAAAATTTCAACGTCGTCCAAAGATGGCAAAGGCAACGAAACGCAAATTTCCAAAAAAAAATTACTTGAGTTGGCTAAAATCTACCGCCAGCAATATCCTGAAAAATGGAGACAGACGAAGAGACAGTTAGAGACGCGAGATCGGGAGCTTCTCGGATACTTCGAAATGCCACCTTATTTGAAAGCATATTACAAAACGGTTTCACAAACAAGACAGCAAAAGAAGCAACGAGAGGAAGAGAGACAAAAAGAAGTGAGTCAGTCAACTAAAAAATTTGTTGTTGTTTTTTGTCTGTTCATTTGCGCCAGGGCATTACAGTGTTCCGCGATATTAGCAAAAGATGAAGGAGGGATGTAACATTTGTCTGTTTGTTACTAGAGACGGCAAAACTCTATTTTAATTGCTATTAGTATATTAAATAGAATTTTGTCTGGAGTAAAGTAAATTTCCATTGCCTTTATCTGTCATATCTATATTTTTAGTTCTTGCAGAATGGCCCGCATTGCACACAATTGATTTTTCACTTAGTTTTTATTTTCCAAATACAGGAAGTAAATATCACTATTACCTTGTTGTTTCTTTAAATGCTTGCGTGTTTCTTCGAATGAAGTCTGAACCGCCAGCAGAGTTCTCTGAACCAAATTGTTTAAATTTATTTTCTCATGGTGTGGTGCGCCTTAATTTAATGAAAAGTTTGAAATGTCTGTCTTAGTAGGTCTTTTTTGTCAAACTGTTTCCATGCTAGCGGTCGGACAACTGCTAACCTCAGGGGAAAGCACGGTATAAACGATACGGTTTAGCATTGTTTAATCTACTGCAATGGCAAAAACCATCACGCTGCATATCCGACTGAGTTTAAGACGAAAAAGAAATCAATTGCTAACCTCCCTCTTCTCAACCAATCTTGCATAAATTCAATTTTTTGAAAAGTGATCAGCCATTTGAAATTCAACTGCATTTCACTCCATGAGGATGTTTTAAAACATGTCTACCAATTAAGTCTAGCTAATCTCAAAAGAATTCAGTATGCTTTATGCTAAAAGTATAATAACTTTCACGCTTTTACTGTATCTTGAAAAGACGTAAGAGTACGTCTATGACGACAAAACATAATGCAACTAAAAAATCCAAGTCTTTTGCTCCACCTTCTTTCTTGCATACAAAGCATCATCTAACGTCAGGTTTACAGGTTGGCAGGAAGACAAAGAATTAAAATCTTGCAAAAACGAAATTATACGAAAACGCTTGTCTGTATACGCCAAGCGGAAAGGCCCTAACCATATGTTGGTACGAACAGGCAGCGTTGAGTAAGTGCCACTTACAAAAGGACGTCGAGTGCATGTCCAGCTCCGACCTAACAAGACTCGAGTATGAGAGTCCAACCGAAACTCTTGTCCAGCGCTCCGCAACCGACGTGCCGCGGCACACAGGTGTGCCACGAGACGATGCTTGGTGTGCCGCGAAACAATTTCATCAGAATATGTGAGCATTACAATTCACTAGGGGGGCAAGATTTTTTTCTTCATTTCATGTTTAAAACAAATTTTTCTGGGCACAACAAAATTTTGGCATCCTCCTGTTCGAAAAACGTGGTGCTAAATCATTCGCAAAGGACCTAGTTGAAGATTGGGGTGTCGTAATCACTAGAACAGTCTTTTCACTGCGATTTGTTGAGAGCAAGCCTCAAGATCTCTCGATTTGTCCGCCTGGAGCGCGGGAAATGTTTCCAAGAAGCAATCAAAATAGAACTATTGATAAAGAATTTGTGTAGGTTGGATTTGGCCATTTAACTTAGTTCATCAGAAATATGACCATTACTTTTTGACAATTAATACGGAACAACATGGTTGAATCCGAAATTCTTTTTCGGCTGATATAATGGTGAAATGTCAGTATAAAAATAATTATCCTTGCTTGTTAAAAAAACATTCTTCAACTGCGAAATACAAAACTTTGAGATTAAAATTCGGCGATGTTCCGTTTGGTGAGTTTAGGATTTGAATTGAAAGGTATATAAGCGAATTTCGAAAGTTACAATTGAAATTGTTCTTCAGTTTGCACCACATCTTTGAATGAACAAAGTTTCTTATTTTGTTATTGATCAAAAAAGATAAACGATCCGTGCTTAAAGGAAGTTGATGGAGAACGATGAATTGCTCTGTCAAATATTAAGTCGAACGTACAACAATTATGCTCATTGAAAGTGCATTTTTTACAATAGTGGTCGAGGTGTGCCGCAAAATTTTGCAAAGTTGTTAAGTGTGACGTGAATGAAAAAAGGTTGCGGAGCACTGCTCTAGTTGAAGTACAAATCCAGTGTTTAAAATGAAAATAAATCAAAATCAATATAATCAAAATCAATATGTGTTCAAGCTCGAGGAAAAAACTTTCGGACTCGAGTCCAAGCCTGAGTCCAGGTACTGGAAATTGTCTGCCGAAACTTAAAACTTTAACATTACCGTTAGTAAAGACAAACGTAAATAGATAGACGAAATTCGGCGATGTACATGTGAGGAAGCAGCCCTAGAAAATGTAACTTAGTGTATTTCTAGGCATAATTAAATGGTCCATAAATGTATTTCCCACTTTGGTTTTCAACCAGTGTGCATGAATTGAAGTGTTTCATAATCATATTATGGTTAAGCTCGCAATTTTAAACCTTTCAGGGACGTATGTTAGCTGAAAAATAGTCTGGTCCATGTGTGGTCATTTTCGGCGATTTCAGGATACGACAGAAAAGAACAATCTGCGACAACAATAGGTTTCTCCATATAAGTGCATTTATATATTCCCAGATTTTTCTCCTATTCATTCTTGAACTGTTTATTTTTATACTTTATTCATCATAGATTTATACGACTTAGTGAAAACCAATACGCATGCAGAAATGGTTTCGGTCCGTTTTATTTTGTATCCACAAAGTGCTACATTGATTTTGCTGCATGAGATAAAGTAAAATACACGAGAGTGTAGCTATGAATGGGCGAGCGCTGTGTGGGTTTTGGAGGTCGATATACAGCTTCATTTAACCAAGGATAGTTTCATCAGACAAAATTAAATATTGTGACGTGGCCAACTCAATCATACATGTTCTTACGAGGAATCCCAAAAATAGTATTGAACATTCCTGAAAAAGTATATAAGTAAGCTACAAACGTAAGCTACAACAATCAGTTGAAGATACCGCGATAATATAAGTAAGCTACAACAATCAGTTGAAGATACCGAGTATAACAAATAATTCAAAAATATTTTCCAACGCTTATGGAAAGCTATTAATCAAACTTATAGAAATTATGCATTCTTTTACGTAAACAGTGAAAATCATCTTTTGCACTTTTTAAGCATTTAAAAGATGCAAAAAACAAGATTCTTTAACATTGTACAAAATATTTCAAACTTAACGGTACAAATCGATTGATAAAATAGTTTTTCTCAAAAAAGTGTACAGGCGCAAGTCTTTTGCAATGTATTTGCAAGTCGTGTTGGTTCAGTGCATTGCTGTTGAAATTTTTTCTGTAGTTGAAAACATGCGGAAAAATTTTAATGTCATTTTTACGCTGACCTATGCGTCTTAACCAGAGTTTATTCGAAGGAATAAAGGAAATTGTAATTGTTAAAAAATGGACATGCTGGTTTCCCATATAATGTCTTTAAAATGAGCTAGAAACGAGCATTATCTTTAGTTGAAGAGGTATATTTATACAGTGCTCTTCAACCTTTTTGTCATCGTGGAACCCCTGACATACTTTCGCGTTTGTCATGGAACCCCCATTGTGTAAAACTAAAGAAACACGTAATACTTGTAAGAAAATCAAATATTTCGTTATTAGATACTTCAACAAATTAACAGTTATTACAGAAGTTAAAAAGCAGGAAATTTAAAGACTCGGTTGTTCTTGCATTTTGGGTATGTAGTTGCTACATTCAGAATTTGGTCATCAGGCAAAAAGAACCCGTATCTTAATTATGTGTCGTCCCATTTTCTAATTTTAGCAGTTGAATTGCATTTGATCCGCTTCGGATTAGGTGCCTCTTTTACATCTGAACTGCTCATTGCCGTCCACACCTTCGCTGCTGTTATGATTTCGCTTCACATAAGAAAATATGCTGTTTTGCTTCACCTGGCTTGACTAAATAGTAAAAAGTTGGGTTTCGCACCGTTTTTACTTCATTCCCAGAAGGTTGAACATCAGCTCTGGTCTGTGACACAGTCTACTCCAGTGATTCCCAAACTGTTGTACGTGTTCCACTAATGATACGCGAAGGCCTGCAAGGTGCTACGCGGAAGGCCTACTTTCTGTTTTTCTCCACAAAAATATATCCACACCTATAGCTTCTACTTATCGGATTCTGTTAATAAACTCCTTAATTTTTGTGTAATTCCCCATTTCCCTTGTTGCAATTGTGTTTTAAAAATGGCCATTACAATTTCTCGCAGTCATTTTGTTCATGTTGCGTTTGTGTCAATTCTGGTTTTCCAAACTTTTGTGATCGAATGATATTTGGTAGATGGAGTTTTCCTGGAACAAGGTGGTATAAGCGGTGACAGTACGGGACCCACAAATGGTTCGCGATCAGAAAAAGTTTGGGAACCATTGGTCTACTCTCTTCCGGATTTACTCAGTAGTCTGCTCTTCTGTAGTGTTGCCAACTCTTCTTACAACGAATATGCCAAATCTAATCTAAAAATATAACAAATATATACCAAATTCATATCTGTAACAAAAACGTACAATTCAATGCTATTTTTTCAATGCCGTTTTATTGTTTCACGTAGATGATTAACAGTTGCGTTGTGTAGTGCCGTCATAAAGATGTGGCAAGCTCATTTTTTACTTTCTTAACTTTAGTAGTGACAGATTTATTAACCACTAGAAAATTCGTACTTCCAACACTGCATTCCCATTTATTTTGTGGTCCAGAATATTACTATGCTCTATAATAGCTGTCAATTATCTTTTTGCACAGTTAGCAGAAGGTATGCACAACACCAGCTGAATAGTTCTTCGCAAGCCTCTCCGGCTCTATCAACCACTCTTTGCTAAATCTTCTGCCACTCTGGTACGCAGCTTTCCCACATTTGAATGCATTTTTGTCTAACTGAAAATGCATACCAGACATAAGTTCCATTTTTCAGAACATCTCAGCTCTCTTCCGATCTTGCTTTCCACTTACCCAAAGTGCATGTTTACTCCCATGTTAAGCAAAATCACTAAACTTTTTAATATAGCTTTAACACTACCATCGGCTTTACTGTTTTTGCTTTGTAACCAACCAAATAAATTTGTTTAAAATCTCAACTAAGCCCTCTGACAAAAATATACCAAATTTTCACATATATCAAAGCAAAAATTATATACCAAGCACTTTGAAAATATGCCAAATTAAAAAAAATTGGTAGATATATAATGATCTAAAAAATTTCGTAATGACGCATCAACATACTGAAGCAAAAAGTCATTTCCCCTAAAAAACGAGGAACCCTCATGGAACCCATAAAACTCACGGAACCCCACTCTATGTTTTGCGGAACCCTAGGGTTCCGCGAGACCCCTTTTGAAGAGCACTGCTTTTATAGACAGTTTGCACATTTGGAAGCACTTTTCTGGAAAAGGGGATGACGTGGAATGTGTATAAAATCCTAACACTTAGGATATATTGGTGTAGGATATTTTTGATCAAACCAAGCAAAACCGCGGAAAATCAGATTGCAGAAACGAGGTTTGTTAACCAGAACACGCCTCGAATATGCGCATATGCACAGCTGAACATTTTGTTGATTTCAAATGCAGTATGTTTGCACAGAAGAGTGACCTTCTGTAACTTGCCCTGGACCTCAAAGTATCAAGTTATTCCTTCAAGAATAACGGTTGCTCATGGTCATAGACAAACCGTTAATTTCATATAATAAAGGGAAATATCCGTTTTTATTTCATTTTTTATTTTATGAAATAAAATTACATTATCTTTCACCTGTGTTTCAGTTTTATTTTCATCAATCGCGAGGAGCTGAGAAACTACAGACTTTGCTGGTTATCCTGGGGCTGTTCACGGTGTAGGTCAACCCACTTGTGCACGGTGTAGGTCAACCCACTTGTGCACGGTGCAGGTCAACCCACTTGTGCACGGTGCAGGTCAACCCACTTTTACATTCTGTAAAAATAGTAGCAGCATTCAAAATGGCTGGGAAGTGCAGAAGTTCGCACTAAATTCACACAATTGTGTTAAAAAAAGTTTTGTAAGTCCACTTTAGGGAGCTCAATTTCAAGTTTCAGTGTGTGTATCAGTGAGACTCGCATTTAGTTCTGAGTCGACTTTGCCAAAGATGCGATGTCGAGTCGGAGACCTAGTTCGGGTTCACGGAAACTGTACTGGAGTCGGATTCTGGTCAGCACTCTTATTCTGAACTACAGTACTGTACATAATATTGAAAATGGAGCATTCACTCTTCGAATTGTAAAAATTGAAACGTTAATTCAAATGCTTACTTTTTCACAGTTTTTAATTGTGTTACCAAGTTTTTCCCAATGGATTTTCCACCTGAAATTTTGGACGATTGTTGTGTTGTCCAATGGTTAGGTGACCACCACAAATATTTTGGAATTAAGTAACGCCTGTCGCTTATCATGGCAATGAAAGTTAGTACGATTGAGAGGATCGAAAAGTTTTCAAACGGAAAATCTTGTAACTTCGTACAATATGAAAATGCTGAACTGTAACCGAAGTTACACCAAACTGAGAAAGTTTATATGCAGAAAAACAATGAAGAGTGCAACAAATGGGAAAAGAGTGAGCGTGGTTACCATTTCCACCAGCTGTATGACGGTGCACCTTGCCTGTTTACCTACTTTCACTACAGTCTGTGTATACAACAGGCCTTCAAGAAAATTAGAAAAGTAACATAAATTTTTAGATGACTTGCTATGAAGTTTAAACTCCACCGCGAAACAAGCGCAAAACATGCCCCCATTTCAGCAAAAACTGTATATCGACATTTCGCTTGAACTTTATTTACGTATTCTCGCGGTATGGTTCTTACCATCTTTGCATCTATTTATTTGCAGCCGAGAAAGGTCAAAGTACTGTTGCAGTTCAATCTACACCACAGCCGTTTTTCCTCGACAGACTCACTCGACTCAGAAACGTTGGTGATACAAGAATAGTTTTTGTTCATGAAAAAATTTACTATTGATTCTATTTGCATAAGCGCTGCTGATGCCTACCTCGTAGGCGAAATATATACTCTGTAAAATCTTTAGAGTCTGATTTTTTGCTGGGAAAGGATTTCTTTCGATAGACAGTGTCTATTGATTAAACGTTTCATTTGTTTTCGTATTAGTGTCAAATATTGCCACTTCAGATATTTGCCAAATCTCTATATCTTGTATTAAAGTAGCTTTTGTTTGATCACAGAGAGTGTGAATTTCCTGCAACCAATCATAATTTACTGGACTCATTGCTTGGAGATGACGATGACGATAAAAACAAACCAAATTCGGAATTGGTTGTAACAGTAGTAAAAGTTAAAAATATCCACAACGGATTTAAAGACGTTGAAGAACGGATGGCAAAACTAAGAATCAAGATGATGCTTCTCCCTGACAGTGAAATCAGGAGTAAAAAAATCCAGACCCCTTTTCGTTTCCTGACAGAAAAAGGAACTACAAGGTAAAGTTACGCATTTTTGTTTGAACTAACGGCAAGGTTGTTTATGCTTCTGTTGCCAAGTCTGAGTTTCGCAGTAACGAAGTTTCCTTAAGCACCGATCCACAAATCACCACCAAGCATTTATAAAAATGTTTAGCTACAGAGCTTATGTTTCTACTTAAACGTTAATTGTCATTTTGCAAATAGTAACGACTTGCTATATGCAAATTAATGGTATGCAGTCGTAACGATTGCTTTCTGTCGGTTGAAGAAAATGGCATAAACGTCATTAATACCATTGTGAACAATATGCTTGAGACGACAAAACAAGTTATACTCGACGAAACAATGACTCATGAAAATATATTCAAACAGTGTTTGACAATGTATGTTTTCGTTGTTCAAAAATATTTTACACTGTCATGCTTATAAGTCAATAAAAAGGTCAACTTAAACTTTGAGCCGGATCACCTGCAAAAGGAAATGGATGCAATGGATCTAGCGTGAGCATACATGTGGCAATTTCAGAACTCGGCCTCTATCTTGCGATATATCTACCAAAGCAGAAATACAAAATATTTACAAAATATTTTCTTTTCAGAGCAGCTAGGCGCTATCACAACAGCAAGAGTGTTCAAGGCGTGCATTACGTTCCACTTCCGATCTGTAGTCGTGTTCAAGTTTACCATTATATTTTCGCGAGTTTACTTTCAAATGTCGATTGCAGTTTTTTGATGATGAGCCCTAAGAAGTTTGATAAACCTTCAGATAGTGTCGAAATTAGTCTAAGCTTCTTTGAATGAGAAAGTGACACTGTGTCAGGCTGTCTTAAAAATAAGTCATCAAGTTGGCGCTCTCTTTTCTCTCCAGTCTGGCAAAATTGACGCACGCTGCTTTTGCGATGATTTCCGGTCGCATTTCGTATCAAACGTGATGCGACCTCGCGTAACCTTCGTCTCAGATTGATTTGATTTGCTTCAGAGCAACATGTCTGCGTGTTTTCAACTTCTCGTCCTATGTCTACCTAAGCAGTAATTTACGTCTCTATCGAACTAAGTGTGTTTTCAAAGTGATTGTTGCCATATTATCAGTCTTCGTCACTCAAGCACTGTTCACTACACTTCAGATATCGCTCGGCTCAATGTGAGCATCGAAGTTTGTTTTATTAAGACTATCGATTTGGAACAAAAAAAAACTGGAAAATCTTGCAAAGTAGTAGCAGAAATAAAAACGCATAAAACAATGGTTTGAATAAAACCATGATGCGCTTTCCGGAAAAAAAAATTTTTATCTTTAGTAACATTCAGTGAATGAAACTCGAAACGTTAGACCACCAAGTGGGCGTGTGCTGGTTAAGCATAAAAACAAGCCAGCAGTTACACACCAATCATATTTGTGGCGGACAAAAACTGCCAGCGATGAAAATTACGAAGGGAGTTGGGAGGGCTGGATCAAAATCAAATAATAAATAAACAGAGATGCGTGGATGACAAATATTAAAGCCCTATGCGCAGAGATGCGCGATCGCATCCAGCAGCATCTTGAGCATCTTGTTAATTGAACAAAAAAACAGAAATTTTGTCTTTTGCTTCTAGTCGGAAGCATTTGGTTATTTCAGACTCACACCTAGCGCAAGAACACAGACCCTTTTTCAATATCGATGTGACATTTACGTCTTCTTTTCATCAAACGTTTAAATTTGAGTCACTGGCTCTTCGTGCATTTTCTCCTTACCAGTGGTGGATAGTGCTACCGGAGCTCTCCTCCGCCACCTCTACCTGTGGATGATGGGTCGTTGCTTACAAATATCATCGAAAATGCCCAGCAAAGCTCTGGCACCTATAAAATTGCCACTAACACCCTGGTGCTAACCATTTGTACTTGCCGCAATTGCGTCTGACAAAAAATTGCTGTCAAGTTGTTGTCTCCATGTTCATTTTGTGACCTAATCTTGCAGTTTGCTTACACTGAAAATAACTGTTTTCGTAAAGTTGAGCATAGCTTCATTCAAACTATTTTTACACGTTGTGGTTTACGTCATGTTTGCTTCAAAAGCTCAACACATAATTGAAAATAAAAGACGTTGAGCTTAGCAGTTTGTTGTTTAAAAAAATGAGAAAGCATGCCAACCATGATGAAAATGTTTTGATCCTTGTTATTTCGTGTGATCAAAATCTTGAAACCTTAGTAAGATATTTGACCCATTCAACTGTTCGATATTAAAGTTCAGAAATAAGAGCGTGATATGTCCAAATGAGGGAACCTATACAAAAAACGTGTGCAGTGACGATCACGTTAAAACTACGAAACTCATCACTGTCAAAATTTTACTTTGGAAAACATCGTTTCTAGCAAACATCTTCCAAAAATCTTCCAAAGCTCTGAAGTGAGAGAGAATTTGTTTGCAATCTGTTGTGTTCTAGAACTCCGGATTGCTTTAGTGGCATTTAAACTGGCATGATTCTAAGATTGGTTTAAATAGCTTAGCCAACACGGTTAACTGGCAGAAACAAGTAGCAATTCTGCGTTTCATTTCTATCAATTCTAACAAAAATATTTCTTGCGTTTATTGTAATAAACTCGCAAATTGGTCTAAAGCGCAATTAACCCGGTGCAATTATTTGCTACAAACTAATGTATTTGATTAGATTTGAATATAAAGTATATTTCCGTGGATTCACCAAGAAGCAACTTGAGGAACGTACTCTATTATTTGTGGGAAAGGGTGAAAACGAAGATTGCAAAGCTGTGGTTGGTCAGGGCGTATTGTGCGGAACCAGCGGTGAGCAGATTGAACAGTAACTGGTTGAGGCTACTTTGGTACATTTTATCGCCATTCTATTTCTTCTCTTTCGCTGACTAATTCAGGAAAAGAGGAAGCTAGACCTAATATTATTAGAAAACTTATGACAAGGGGAGCTTCAGTACGGTTTGTGATAATTGTTGTATTCTTTTACATCACTCGTGAAAAGATATAAAATGCGGCTATATTAGATGAACATACGGAATATTGTTAAACGATACGCTATATGCCATATTTTGCTGCTTTGTGGTTTATTTTAGTTATTATTTTCGCATGGCCTTTTCATTAACTGAAATGTGCTTTAATATTAGCTGTTTTAGGGACACCTGACATGATAACCGTAATGTTTTTTTCGGTGTCCTGGCAGACTGTTTACTATGAAAATGTGAATGCAATAACTTCCTTATCGTCAATAAATGTACTACTACTATTAATACTACTATTTTATAAAAAAGAGTAATTGTCTTCGAAATGAAGTTTCAAAATTTTCTTTCAGGTGACTTTGCTGTGTATATTTTGAAAAACTTGAAATGTTTTGAGCGCGTGCTGATATTACTCTATCTTTATGTAAAAATCGCTGAGCGAAGAAAATTTTTTGCAAATTTTTTCTAGAAGAAAGCTAGTAAAAAACATCAAAATCTTCAAATACAATTTACCCGAGCTCATGAATGATTTCAAAGAAAGGCGTGCCATTAGTTGATTTAGTGTTTTCTTTGGGCCACCAAAAACATGGAGCATACAGGTTGCAAGCAAAAATATGGCTGATTGATAAAACGTGTTGTTCAGTAGCACAAGAATCAGGGCATCCAGCACTTTAAATATCCCTGATATGAATTTTTAAAAATATTCATGAAAACGCTGTAAATTCCAGCTTTCGTCAACACTGATAAAAAGGGTGTCACGAGGAGAGGAACAATGGATGAGATTCGTCCTCTGCAAGAAGCACTAAGTAATCCGGGTAAAAGCGTTCCTGCCATAGTCAATCTCATACCTCAGGGTGAGGATAAAATATCATTTGATGTTTTTAATTCAAATGTTACTATGAACTGCAGTTGTATTTTACTGGAAGCATTATAAGCAGCATATTGTTTAACCACAAAATATATAAAAAAGATTTGCTTTAACCTTTGAAGGCTCATTGGGCGTTCCACAAGTAATCATATCTCGTGATGAACAAAATTATAAATTTAAATAAAGAAAATAGTTTGTATTTCTACTGTCCATAATTTGTAATCGTGCAGTGAAAGTCTTGCATCAGATAGAGTGTTGTTAAATTTCTGTTGAAAGCTGTGACCTCATTGCTCCTCATTTCTATTCAAAGCAAAAGTCAAAAAATTTGACTTAGTATACCAAGACCGCATAAAACACTCTTGGAAACGAATTATAGTTTGATGTGATTATGAAAATTGCAGCCATTATTTGATTCAACCATGTAACAACCCAAACAAACTGCAGGCAATAAAAAGATACCAATCATTTTTGTCTATCTGTTTCAAAATGGAATAAATATATCAAACTTCACTTTCTTGCAAACTTGAGCCCAAAGATATTTCAAAAATTTTTTAATTATTCAAGACATGTGGTTTTCAGAGCGAAAACACTGGAAGTCCACAAAAACAATCGTGTTTAATTACATCAGCAATAGCAACTTGCCCCACGGTAAAAAAGTTTTGGTTTGTCATTTATACAAGAAATATGTTATAATTTCTTTTTTTGTTTCCGATGGTTTTAGAGATCCAAGTTGATGACAAAACATCACCATCGGAGACGTCAGTGGAAACAAGCTCCAAAGAGAAGAAATCCCGCAAACACCTGACGTTCCGTTTCAAGTTTTAGATGTGCAAGGCAAGAGCAATTCGCAAGGCAGCGTGTAGTGGATGGATACTCTTTCAGTTACGTGCTGCTAAGCCTGTCTTTGACAGACAAAACAGCTGCATTAGTTCTGTTTGTGAGGACCAGATCGTGCATTTTGGAACTTTGAAAGAAACGATGTTCCTAGCATATGCTACTCTGATAATTACCAGCTGTGCCAAACTACCAAACACCGTTTAGCAAAACGATTTGAACGAAATTGCAAAAATTGCTTGTCTTCAGCAATTTTACGCAAAATTTGTATTGCCCACGCCATCAGATATTTGGTAAAATGAAGAAGAAAAGTTTATAACACTGTTTACACTAGTAACTCTGTAAAATACGTCTTTCCCTATCGTGGTCATTTTTGTTGTTTTGTTTTTTTCTTTGAACAATGCGTTTTTTCTACAACGGTGAAACTTTGCTAATCCTTTTTCAGATTAATTGTTGCTTGTCTAATCGTATTTAGTTTACGTTAAAAGGATCATCAGCGCCATTGCTATTTTGTCACATTTCCAACTTGGAAGCACGCAATATTATCCAAACCACATCAAACGAATGAAACCTGTCAGCTGCCTCCTAAAGCAACAGTTGATTAGGGAGTCTACATTCAAGTGTTTTACCTTGAAATCCGCGTTACTAATGACGGTGGACACCACTACGTGATGTTGAAGTAATTCATGGACAGCAGTTTTTTTAGCAACATCAAACGAGCTATTGCAATTTGTGCAATTCATTTTCTTCACGTTCATATGTGTGACCTCCATGCAAAGTTAAGGAACTTTGTACATCTAGGCCAGCTGATAATTTATTCCTGTATTGTTACTTGTCTACTAAGGTGAAGCATATACCAATGCTTCACGCGCAAAGTTAACTTCGTTTTGCGCGTGTGAAATTGCCATTAATCACACAGTTAGGTTTGCCGAAAGTTAATGGCCAGCATTTCAGTGTAGAACGGAAACGACTCTCGGAGGCGGACACGATTGCCCTTTACAGCCAGTGCATCAACGAGGCAATGATTCGTGACCACCTCATGCGTCGTACTTTACTGCGAGCTGTATTGAAAACTTTCAGTGGCTAATAAAACAAGGCTTACCCTTAAATAGCTGAATTTAATCGTTTGGTCTTTCACAGACATGCAAGTGTTAGCATGTTTATGCCAGCTCAAAATATGGTAAAACGTTCTACTTTCACCACGCAATAATGCATGTCGCATGTAAGGAAATTATGAGATACTATTTGTTCTGTTGCCCTCTCAGCCCTCCATTTCCTGATAAAGCCTTGTTTCCCCGGTATCTTTTTTGGCAAGCTTAATTATAGTTAAAACTTCGCTTTGCTTTAGCTGTCTTGCAGACATTAAAAAGCTTCGCAGTTCTTTGCCAAACCTGCAGATCGGCAACAGCTAAGAAACAATAATAGCTTATCGTAAAACAGCGTTGTTTACGAGATGAAAATGTTGTAGCTTTTTGATTGAGTTTTTTTAGGTCCATCAGGGAAAAATACACCGCCCAATACTTTATTCTAATGCCATTTTAACCAAAGTCAACATGTTATGTCTTCTTTTCAAAAGCATCCGTAACTTTTGCTCCATGTTTGTATTATTCAAATTACGGTTAGACAAAGAATGACTGCAGCAGTCAAGCTGCTGCCACCTTTACGGTGTAGATCAAAGCTGATAATTGAACCGCCAACCTTTGCTGCTGTGCCGAAAGCATCTTTTCGAACTTTGCAGCTCTCCAACTCACTCACCAAAGGACCCCCCACCAGCTAGCTGTAGCTCAGTTCTGGTGTTAATCATTTGGTAGCTTTGGACTAATTCTCGTTGACAATTCCTACCGCACGTAAAATCCATGTTCGATCACCCATGACCACACGACGTAAAAGAAAACGGTTAAGTTTTTTTCTACTTTCATAAGCTTAGTGAAAAGTAACAGATGACGGAACACTTGCTCTGTTGATGGTTTCAAACAATATCACTCTTCAAAATACTGTAGAACTTTCGACGAATTTGTTATGTTTATTGGTAAGTAATACACAGACTTTAATGAACATTTAAAAACGGAGCAACAGATGTATGCCGTAAATAACTGGTTTTGCGAAAAGTCTTGGTGACCAATGAAAGTGATTTTCAAAGTTTGTGCTTGTATTGTGGCTTCAAAGCATCCTGTTGTTTATCTTTCGTTAGAAATTGAATTCTCTTAGTAGATTCGAAAAATTGAAACAAGTTGAGCAAGCTCTTAATGTCTTTACATTAATGCGATATAATTGAACGTATCTATCTGCAAGGTGCACATCACCCAACAGCTTTACAGCATCTTGCTTGACAATCGAATATCTGCAGCTTCGATTTCAAGAAGCGAGGATATGAGTCAGTGGCCATGAGGTTATACACAACTTCCTGAGCTGCATCAAACAGATCGGGAAGAGCCAGAGAAAGACCTTTTGCCACATTTCCTTTGATTGGATGGTCGAGGTTTACCTACAAAAAACTTGGTGATGAGGCAACCAAACGTAATTCGAAGCCGGTGACATGGTAAATAATCAATGAAAACTTCACGAAGACATACAGAAAATCTAATAATGATATAACGATATTTATGGTTTGTCGTGGTTCAATATTTCCAACAAGTGTAAAGCAAGGACTTATTTCTTCCAAAAGTTACTGCACGAAGGAATACCTCATCAGGTGACTTGGACTTGATAAACCGGTTGAACATCTTGTATGCCATTTTGTGCCTTCGTACACTATTCGAGCGTTTGTACACCTCGCAATGCCTCCAAAACTCCAAATTTTCGAGACTGTGTTCTTTTCGTAGAAAATTTCCAAACAACTTGGCGTCCTCTAAACGGAATTGCGCTTAAGGTAACTTTCAGGCCGTACAAAATTTTTGTTGTACGTAATGTGGTTCCTCTAAACATGCAAAAGATCATTTACATTGTGGATTTTTTTAATGGTTTATTGTTTCATATGACTCAGGTAACAAACAAAAGCAATACAAAAATCAATAATACAAACTACCGTTTCCATATTCGCATGAACCACATTACGTGCTATAAACAGGAATTTGCCCATCACCGCTTTTCGTTTTTTCAGTTTGGCATCCATTATTCAAATTTTATTCGGCAATAATTTGTTGCTTTCACTTTGTTAGAAGTATCTTAGAAAAAATGGCTTTATGCAGCAAGTGTTGGTACAGCCTTCAAAGCATCCGCTCTTGTTAGTTTGGGCAACTTTTGCACCAGCTGGAAGTCAATTTATGGATTCAAATTTTATTTCGATTTTTGCAATTATCTAAAATTCCGAAAAGTACACCAGCGTTTGATTCACTCAACCTGTCGAATAATACATATTTACCCTTTCTACATTTTAACGCCTATACGCATATCTGCATGGGCGTCAGAAGGATTTTTTCCAGGAGGGGCACCAGGGATTTTTTCAAAATTTTTATGGGAGGAGGCTAAAACTGAGGAAATTTGATTTTTCCCATGCGAAACTAAAAAAATAACCCTATTTTGCCGAAATTTTCAAAATCCAGGGCCCTCCCAGCCAAGGTCCCCCTGTCCCCCCCTTCCGACGCCCATGCATAGCTGTAGTCTTGTGCCATTTCACATCAAAATGACTGTGTACAACTTAAGAGTAGTGTGCTATCGCACATAGGGAAATAGTCATTCAAGCTTTGATAACTGATAAGCTACGCTCTCTTCTTTACAACAAACTTGCCTTCGTTATCAAGGACGTTTTGAAGAGGCGGCATTGAAGTTAAGGACAATCTTCTTGAAGGACTGCATTGAAACAAAAACAAGTAATATTGCAGTTAAACGGATGTGCAGCCACTGATATTACTAACGTACAAAAGAATTAGAATGACTTTGAATTGTTAGCTGGAAACAACTTATTCATTTCCTCATAAAAAAAACAGGTACGAACCTTCGTTTATATCGGTGGTTCTTAACCTTTTAGCTACCACGCCTCCATTAAGTAATTGACCTTTGTTACAAGCCCCCCTGACTTTAAATTAGCTGTAAAAATAAACGTATTTATTGGTAAATTTAATGATCAAACTTTCCACATTGTTTGGCGCGTAAGGGCTCGCGCCCCCCTTGAAATTTATTGATGCCCCCCGAGGGGGTCGCCCTCCCGGTTACGAACCACTGGTTTATATAATAAAAGTAGATCAGAACTCTTATTTAGTAAAACACGATAAGATCCATTTCGCCTGCACCATGCAATGTATCGAGCTTAAGTAAACACAGTAAATAACAAGCAAGGTAACTTATTGCTTAGTTTTTGACATCAGCCTCAGGTAAACAGATGTCTTTACTTCACACACATTTTTTGTATGAACTTAAAAAACTTCCCATTTTTTATGTCAAAACAAAACATTGCATCGTTGTTTGAATTACTGCCTTGCATGAACAAACACTAGAGGATCACTGGTTTCATAAAACACAGACTCACCAAAGTTTAGCCACACTTTGATTTGTCACTTTCCTTATGACGTTATTTTTTGCACTCCAAGAAATGATTTTGGAACTTAAGGATGAAGAAGTTGAAAAATACTTGACAAATTGTGATGCTTTAGAATTTCGTTCCTTCGCGATTTTTGAAAATTTGGTTCTCCAGCTGAATAACGTCTTTGTTCCGGTGCTGTAAAGTGTAAATTATCAGCAAGGGTTAGTTTTGTCACACCATTTTTTCTTCTACTTGTTGACCTCAAACTTTTCAGTGCGTTGATTCTTATGCGAAGATCATACAGCCAACTGGCATGCTACCTACCATTTACAGTACATCATGCTGATTATGATTAATATCTTTCTTTTAATTGACGATTATCAACATTACGACAATTAGTTATAATCCGATATAATTCTTTGCGCCGATACAGAAATCATTACTTTATTTTCTGCTGATATGGAAACCGATAATGCAGTATCCTGTTTCGCGGATAATCCAACGTCGTTGATTGCACACACATCGGCTTCTCTTGACGTGCACCAACATGACCAGGGTTTGTTTCCATATTTTATGTATACCTTCTTGCTAGTTCAAAATGTGTTTGAAAAACTTCCAACAAACTTTCAACTTCTGAGACTTTGTTTAGGTTTATTTCACATTTCCTTCTTGAAAACCCAGGTATACACATTCATGTTTATCTCAAAACAAAAGATTTTACCGTATACTTTTCCAACGCTTTGTTGTAAAGTATGGAATTCGTAGTTTTCAACCCATGTCATAACAATGTCGCCTCGCCATCAATGAACGCAACCGATGGTACAAATGCTACTGATGCCGATAGTGTGATACAAGCGCAGTTACATTGCTTTCCATAATTTACACAAGGTACCACGACTGTTCGCACTTAAATGTATCTTGTTTTAAAATCAACGCGGCAATCACCAAACACAGGTTTTGTTGTGCCACTCAGGTACAGTGTGACGCAATTAATCGG
>Ga0210059_1004936_pt1 | contig 21468 bp, 9 predicted proteins | sample Ectturendosymbi2_FD_188042 | JGI IMG/M metagenome (GOLD analysis project Ga0210059, IMG submission 188042) | Ecteinascidia turbinata endosymbiont from Florida, USA - Sample 2 (SPAdes) (version 2) | ecosystem: Host-associated > Tunicates > Ascidians > Unclassified | place: Key West, Florida...
TATCAAAATGTCAGCTAAAGGGGGCCCAGTTTTTTCATTAAGCTTGCTAGGTACGCGGCTTGCTCCCCCGCCCCCGTCAGTTAAGCCACTGGTTACAGCACAATATGAAGAAATAACTAATGCACAAGGTTGAAAAGTAAGTTTTCTCTTATAAGTCCCTTTCCAACAGCTTTTCCTGTCGATGCTTCATACCCAAAAATATAATTGCTTTTCGAATGAGAGATTTTTGCAGATCAATATCTTGAACATTCTGCAAACGCCGTTGCACGAATAAAATAATCAATGAAGTTTGGCGATGGCTTTCTTGATTTTCATCAAGATCATCAAATAGTTGTTAACTTGTCAAAAGGCCAGCTGCCCGATTTCGAAATATCCGCTTTGAAGCGAATAAAAAAATGCGGAATATTTCACACAACTTTGACTTTATTGGTTTAAAATGCAGTGTGGAGAAATCCTACGGACATGATTCTTTTGACCGTATTTAAATTTTAAACGTGAAATGGAATTAAAGTGACTCTTACACAGTTATTACAGCAAATAACAATCAAGTTTCTTCTTACTTGGATGGAGGCTAAGAAAAAATGTCTCAGACAAAAATCAAACCTACACGATTTATGTATAAATATGATAGTGAGGGACGTATTCGTTCATATGCTTTGAACACTACAATCGCATTTTACGCTGTGAATGAATGATCGAAATTTGCAGTATCCGTTTGATTGATGGCGTGTCATGCCACAATGCTTTCGCATTTTACCTGGACTCGACCAATTTAGGAATTGGCGCCCTACTCCGAGTATAGTGTTGTAACAAGTGTTACGTGTTAGCTAACAACAGTTTTAAGAATGTGTCTGTAACCCTATGGCTCTGTCTTCAAGGAAGTTACAAAAAGTGTCTGTAACCCCGTGATTGCGCCGGCTTCAATGCCTTGTACTACGATTTGTTTTGTCTGTTTTTGTCGACCTGCGTTCTGCAGAGTGTGTGTGTTCATACTATGGACTTCGTGTCTGGTCATAAACAAATAAATTAAAATTAAATAAAGAAAGTTATGTAATACCATTTAAACCCGACAAACACAATTGTGGTTTTGGTCATTTCATTCGTTTTCACATCTGCTTTTCCTCTGGGGAGGGTCGTGGGGGAAACATCCTCAGGAGGAATAACAATACCTCACGGATTTTAGCAACCCATGATAGTAATTCTTGCTCCACAACAGGAATGGCTCCAGCCAAGTCGGAGATGTAATCAATCCATTTGGTCCTTTGTCAAACTCTTGACCTCTTTGCAGTAGATTTAGTCGACAGGACGTGCCTCGCCAATCTTTCCTTGGACTTTCTGGTCACGTGGCCGAACTATTGCAGGTGGGTTCTCTCTATTCGGAGGAGAAGTGGGCGCCGAAAAGTCTCAACAATTTCACAAGTACTTTTTTCAATACAGTAAATTTTCTTGCGAGTTCGAACACAGGGGCGCCAAACTTGCTTCTTTCCCCGGGCGCCGTCTACCCTCGTTACGCTCCTGGCCTTCCGTCACATGTGAATAAAGCTCCAAGGTATTTTAATACCTCGGCCTGCTACATTGTGTTGCTACTTACCTTCAGCGTGCGCTGGCTTGGCTTTCTGCAGAGCCATTATACCTCACTCTCTTTAGTGCTAATTTTCAATCCGTCTTGGTTGCACGCAGATGAATGCCGATCAAGTGCATGTTAAAGACCATGTTCAGAGGATGCAAGCAGCGCCACATTGTCCACACAATGCAAAGTTTAATCCTGTAGCTTCCAACTGTGACACCCTCGTCTACTCGGTTGTGACTATCAATCTAATTCATATAAGCTGTGAAGAGTAATGGTGGCAGCACACAACATTGTCGGAGCCCAACAACACCCTCTATGAGTGATGTCGATTTAACTCTGCCGACATGGATACAAACTTTTGAGTACGCACACAATGACTTGACAGCCAGTAACAGGTGTTAGTCAACACACCATACTCCTGCAACACTCCCCAAAGCTTTACGCGAAGAACCCGGTGGTATGATTTCTCGAGGTGGACAAACTATGCGTAGACATCTTTAGCATATTTCTACGATTTCACGAAAATTTTCTGGAGAGGGAAAACATAGTCTGTAGTGCTACGGCTGGGACGAAAAAGGCACTTGTTGTAATCCAACTTTGCTTCAATTACAGTATTTTGCGGCATATTTTTTCAATTTACTTGGCATACGCTTTTCCAAGGAGGCTAAGGAGAGAGATGTCCCAGTAGTTACTGTTAGTGCATTCTCTCCCGCTCCTTTCTTTATATGTGATTATCATCCCAGTTTGCCAATCGTTTGGTGCCCTCCCAGAACACACCGCCACTTGGTTCACGTGGGTCAGCCAAAGAAATCATTCTCAGTTCAAGGCTTTGAGCATTCCAGGTTGGATTTCATTACAATCTGCCGGCTTCAGTGTTTTGACTGCTGGGAAGAACTTCTGTCGCAGTGATGGCATTTTCCTTCCTTACCCACCTCCTGTGTTTCAGATAGTATGATAGGGACTTGGTTCAAAAGATCACTGAAATACTCTCTACATCTACAAAGGATGTCCTCCTCATTGCTGATTAGGACACCATTTTGGCATGTGATACATCGATCAGTATTAGAACTTTTCCGTTGAGATACCGGCTGGTTGGACAGAAGCATTCGTTTTCTTGCCAATAATTAGAATCCAGTTTATGTTGGAGGTTCTCCTACACTTATATTTTGGATGTCTTTGCCACTTCGGCTGCCGACGTTTGCGACTCAGCTTACCTTGTAGGCAAAGTAGGTTCTTCTTTCTTCCGGAAGTAGGACTTTTAGGTTACTTTCTTTGCTCAAACAGCGTTGTTTCCTACTGGTTCCACCAAAGGGTTAATTTTTTGCAATTATTTTGCCACACTGAGTCATTTCTGCCCATATACACGGCCAGCAAACAAAATTGCAGTTGGCTTTAAACAGCTGCCACTCCTTTACTGCAACCGCTGCCTATCCCGGTAGCTCTCGGAAGAGGGCGATAGATTGTCTCTAAAGGTGTTTCTTATATCATTGTCCACCAGGGCCTTCCACGTTATTCGAGAGGACCTCCTAGTCCCACATGTTCGTGAAGGCCCTGTTGGTTTTTCAAAACATAACGTGACATGCAGAGCAACACTTTTGACACGAACGTCCAACACTTAACGGAACAAGTCAGCTGAAACTATGCAGTAATCAACGAGTCATCGCCAGGCCCGTAACCAGCTTGGTACACTAGGGGGGCGAAGAGTTTTCTGAGAGTGGCCCAATTTTTTAAACTGTGTCCATCGTATTTTTCCAGGGAGGGGGCGAAACTTTTCTAGGGGTTTTGCCCCCCTGGTTACGGGCCTGGTCACCGCTGACCCAACGAACCTCTGTACCAGGTGCACGTGGTGATTTCTGCGTGCAAAGATGTGCTCATAATGCACAATGCGTTGTTACAGTACAGTTGCAGCAGGAAGTTGCTTTGACATTTATGTTGGTATAACCATGTTGGCCAAGCCCACGCTTCCATAACCCAGCATCGTTTCTAACTTGTGCATTAAAGTTTCGCAAAAAGATCCTGGATTCGTTGCAGTAACCCTATCAGAGTATCATTAGTTTCTTTCACGAATTCTTGGTACAGTGCACTTGACTTTGGGGCGCATACCTGTATCAAACAGGGACTCCTCTGTCAAATTCAACCTAAACACGCACATTCTTTCTGAAGGATCCATTCATCAGCACAACTTGACAACTAAGGGCTTACAGGCATCCCCACTCCGGTCAGGGGAAACATTGTTGGCTCAACGCCGGAGTTGAAGAGTTTCCATCCATCGTTCACCTCTACAGCGCACCACGACGCTGGTCGAATGGATGCCAACAACATCCAGAGAATATGTTTTGGCTTCCTCAACCGGAATTTTTTGAACCGGTCCCTCTGCCTGAAATGTTATACCAAATTATACCATTGGACAAACCAGTCGCGTCATTCACCCAGCAACTTTTGCCATATCAGAGGTAAAGCGGGAATGTGTTGCTGCGGACACATTTGTGTAGAAGAGGCCTTGCACTGATTCTAGAGCAGCTATGTCCAACCCAAATGGCTTACTGAGCCAAAAATTATGTCACTATCTCCACCTGGGCCGCACATTGAATGACATATTAATGAGGGCCGCACATTGAATGGCTCGCTTTGATCTTAGCAAACTAAATTTAGTTTAAGCTAATGTACTGAAAGCATTCGAATCCTTACTGCAGTGGTAACAGGCGTGATAAGTGGCCCTGAAGACCACCTGAAAAAATGTCAAATTCACAATTATCAAAGTAAGGACAGGTTGTCAGTATATGGGGTACTTTTACTACAACAAAAACCTAAACTGTGTCGCACAAAACCTTTTACTGGGTCGCCCGCGGGCTGCTGGTTGGACATAGCTGTTCTAGAGCAAGCGCAGATATGCAGAAATCACTTCACCTGAAAAGGAAAGGCCATGTGTCGCCCTATCACTTCTCTTAACGAGTCAGGGCGAACGATGTTTTTGTCTCTTCTGTTTCATCAACCCTTGGTGTCGTGTCAGATAGTCAGACGAAAAAGAATACCAAGAGAAATGTATGGTATTACAGGTGGTAACACAACGAAGCTTAAATAAGTCGAAAACAATCATAACGTTAGTAATTTGAAAGTAAGGACCTTTCTTTTCTATCCTTGCTCTATTGAAAAAGAACGATGCCATAAAAAGAAATGATTGCAACCAAAATCGCCCAACCGCATCCCATCTTCACGGATTGCCCAAGACCCAGAAGAAAGGCAAACATATTCAGCAATTACTGAAGTCAACCATCGTTGGAACTACAGATTTGCCTGTCGGTTATCCTAACCACTGAGTAAGCTTCGTACCGTAGTTATACAGTTTCGGAAAAGACATACAAAGCAGCATTTCCAACCAAAACATGGAATCCATTGACGTCAACTGCCTGTTTGGCAATACTGCAATTGGTTCAGCGGTAGAACGTATTTCTCTGCAGTTTTGAAGACTTTAGAAAGAAACTTTCATATCTTAGTAAAACAACCTTTCGAAAAATTGAAATTGGTTTTGCAAATATACACTCTAAAATTTATTGAGACATTTTATTCACAGATTGATGGCATCGCAATGTCATCTGCATTTGGGAGTTGCGTTGGAGTGATGAAGTATTTAGCATGATTCAGTCATGCAGTTTGTCAGTCTTTTATTGGATTTCGTTGTATTTTCCTGTTGTAAGCAAAATTACCATTGCTCACTCTTTTTTCTGTCACTTACCAATACGTGGAGTCTATTCTGACGCCTTCCATTGCAATTTGTCCTCCCAAAGATGCGCATTCGATCACTCCATCAAAATAGCTATTAACGGGACCTATTGCTTGGTAGGTGTAACCGTTGCTTGCTCTGTATCCATACTTCCAGGAAGCATCTGGGTTTGAAAGTCAACCCTTATTTAACGAATGTATATTGCTCACAAATAAGCTTGGTTTGGAGATTTAAAGCGACATGCACTTCACATCACGTTGGTTTATGCAACATTCCTCAATTGATAAGACCAATTTTAGAGATACAGTTGATGCTACAGTTCAATATCAATTTAGGTTTTCTTCAGATTTCAAAACAATTCATTTTCGCTTAGGTCATATTGCAAACTCTTTAGTTAGTTCGTTTTGGTAAAACACAGCATTTATATTGCAGCTTTTTAGTCATATGTATGTTAAACATTTTGCTTGATCATTATAGAAAACATAAATGCAATATTATTTTCCAAGTTTTTAAAAAAATGCTTCTATGCAAGTTTTATTTTACCTCCTGCATACAAATTCTGAAAGGAAAACCGAAAGTTTACCTTTCCAATTTATGCGAAGACTTTCCAGTTCTTCAACTCTACCTAGAAAACAATTAAGTTTAACGTAAGGCGCAGTTTAAAATGTCTTATATTGTAAAGAATTGATAACAACTTTGCAATATAGATTAGGTATCAAAAACGCGGTCCTTCGAAATTCGTTTCACGGCCGTTTGAATGCAGTTGTTTCCTTGTTCAAATTGAAAATCCTGGGCATGACGCTAAATTTCAACCGGTGATGGTGCTGCAGTTCTACCGTTGCAGGGAACTGTCATGGCATAACAGTTATGCTGTACTTTTCACCCATAATTATTCCCTGGTCCACTTTCGCCCCGATTGGTGATGCCTGCCTGCCTGGCATGGCTCCAGCTATGCATCAAATCCTTGCAGTGGCAGGCGGAGCTCTTCTAACATGTAAGTCAATCAGTCCTTGATATGGGAAACCGTTAAGGAGGTTGGAAATATTTTTCCGCTCTGGCAGTGTCTACAACTGAACCTAATTCAAAGAAATGGTGCACGGCATTCCGTGTGACTCTTTGGGGGACACAATGTCTGGTTTACTGATAACTAGACAACTTCGTGACAGTAATCCTTTCGCTGGCTCGCTATAAAATTTCATCAACGTGATTATTCAAACTTATAGAATTTCTGCCACACACACAATATGACAAGACATTTAGAACCTGAATTGCTACATTTTCTTGTTTTTTTGCATAAATGCGGTTTTCCAATTCTTATTGTGCTACATGATGAGACTAAAATTTCTTTGCCATGCCTCCCTTAATGTCCAGGGTTGAATTTCTAGAAGAGGTGTCTCCTTGTTATGACTAATGTCACAGTCTGTTTAAAAATAAATTAGCTGTCAGCGTGGCACACTGCTACAAGAAAATCTTGGAAATATTGCAGTTTACAATCTTCCGAAGCAAACATAACGGCCAGTTACAATTCGCTTACGGTTTTCTTGACCAAGTGCTTGCGCTTAGTTTTGATTCAGGGTTTTTGAAACCAAAGGCATTAGTTATCGGTAAGCAACCACATCCTCTCTATTGGTAACCTCAGTCTTGTGTATATTGCAAACATCAGTGATTTCATTTCAGCATGATGTGGTGTCCGAATCGGATTGTTGTTGAAAACTAATAGTGATTATAAACTTTGTTTGAGTGCGTCAGCATAAGCACGTGATGAGGAACGTTTCGCAACTTGTGAAACACACGGCGTTCAGAGAGTTAATTGTCTTTTTAATGTCCGACACATATCGAAGGGCAACACACGCATAAATGACGCTAACCAGCTAGCTTTAAAGCTTATCACCGCCGCATGCTGCTGCGATGAGGTTAAAGTAGACAAAGTTGTAATGTGAAATGCGGAAGGCTGCTAAGGATCAGGGGGCATGTGGGCAACAGTCCTCCCTAGAGCGAGGCTAATTGAGTTGCAAGTGAATATATAGCTAATAAAAGATGCCTGAAAGTCCTTTGGTCTGAGTTTAAGAACATGCATAATACATTTGTGCGATAAATTGTGTTGTAATATTTACGAAGTGTGATGCATGTAAATTTAAGCGGTCAGAGGAATTGGGTTATTTTTGCCAAAAAAGTATATTTGCAGAAATTGCAGTTCTCACCTAGATTTTCAGTCTACGCGATGACTCACGCATGGAAATGGAAATTCGTGTGCTGTTCAGTGTTCAGTAGATACTAGATACATGGAATGTTCGCAATGCAGTTGGAAATCAGAGAACCCAATGTATTATGCGAACGTCTTATGAGAAAACTGCATCCAGTTTGTAATGATATTTAACAGATACTCATTAAATAAGCCATGATAATGAAACCACAAGTAGAAATCGATCAAGTGTTGAGAACAGCACAGAATTCATGCACTTGGTTTGTGTCCACAAACAAAAAAGGAACTAAATACCGCTGGTTAAATTTTTCATTATTGTCTTAGCATTACAATTCTTTTACAATGAACTACAAAAATTTCCAAACACGGTTTGCTTTTCAAATCTAAATGAGTTTGTGACCAGATTTATACTGAATCGTACTTCACCATTTTCACACTTGAGTTGGAATGTGCTGTCGGCAAAGGAAATTGCAGAGGTTTAATTTGTCTCGAATTGTGAGGAGAAATGATTGCGACGAGCTTAAAATAATCGTTAAGATATCATAACACATAAGATAAGCATGAAACTATGTTGAACGGACATCTTCATACTTTTCTTGAAGACGAACGGTTAGATGGTGCATTTATACTCAAAGTTCGTTTTTCTTATATTTTTTGCAGCGTGTGGAAAACTGTAAGTCAAAATGTGTAAGTCAAAAAGCCACAAAATGCGGTGATTCATTTTTTTCAGGGTTTATCTTATAACAAAGATGTAATAGAGATTCCTGTGCTCACATCAGATACTTGGGAGAGTCCTTATAAGAGTTTTTTTGCAGTGGTTTTGAAAGTAGTAATATTTCATACAAAATCACTCAATTTAATTATGTTTAGAAACAATACTCTAAGTTATAACAAGATATAACAAGATAAGTTATATAAACTTATCTTGTTATATCTTGTTATGACTTAGATATGTATAACAAGATATAAGAAGATAAGTTATATAACAAGATGCAGTCACAACAAGATGCGACTAAAATAATGCAATTAAAATGTAATGCTTCACAAAGTGCAAGTTTTTATATTTAAAATAAAAAAAAATTAGAACAATAGAAATTAGCGCTTCTACTCACTAAAACTCAAACTTTCTGCAAAGTTCAATGTGCTTTCCCATTGTAAAAATCACGGTTGTCAGTTCTTTGCTACGCACGCATTTCTATCCCAGCTAACTTTTGTGTTAGAGCAGTCATCTTTCCTTCAAGTTACATCATTATATGATCAAGCTAAATTCATCATTCAGTAATACAAACCTTCGAGATCATTTATCTCAGATTCTGTAGCAATAATTCGATCTGAAAAATATTAATTCAAAAATGTATTAATTCTAAATTGTGAAATGCACGTTTTTAAAGGAATATTGCTTCGAAACCTGCATAAATTACCGTGGTTTCCGTACGAGAGCTCGCATAGATTAATGGAGCAGATTTTGTTGCAAATCATTTAATTTATAAGCAACAATTTCGACGTGTTCAGTAGTACGATGGGCTTGGTTGCTTCAAAAGATTGTAGTCGACCAAGCGGCACTTTTGATCGTCTGTAGGTGGTACAGTGGGTTGGGTACGCGTCGATAAATCTAGTGGGGTCCGATAGCCGGTCGTGCCAAACTGTGAAGACTTGCAAAATGGTAATTGCGCCTTGAACAGCCTTGTGTTCGGTGATAACGGGGTGGTGGTGGTTCAAGGAAAAGGTTCACATGCGCTGCTGCTCTTCACTCACGACGGAAGCAGCCGCGTAGCTCATGGCGCAAGCAAGCGGAGACGGGCGCCCGCAGACCGCTCGTGACACTTGGCAAGGATTACGTAAGCAAGCATAATAAATTTGAACTTAAAAGTTCAACGTAGCGTTTTTTTGATGAAAATTGTGAATGATAACTACACTGTGAATCTTTCGTTGTAACCGTTGACTTATCGTGAAAAAAAGTATGGGAATGTATTTCTCGGGCGTAGGATAAGAATTTACCAGAGCATACGGTTCTGATTTAAAGTTGTCTGATTTGATCTGCTTCTATGACACAGCAAACTGGAGGAAGTTGCTCTTAACTTAGTAAATTCGATAAATTTGAGTAAATCAGAACTCACAGCGTCTGCATTTACTGCAGAGAATTGTTTCTTTCAATGCTTTTTACTTCGTTTACTGCTATTGATTGTTTTCTTAAATTTACATAGGTACTGTTTCAGCACTATACAAGTTTCTTTCAATTGATAGATTTGGATGTCGCATGATTTTGTCAATTCAGACCACGTTCACGAGAGTGAGCGTTTTTTCCTTTGAATGGAAACAGTTGTTTTCAACATGTAAAGGAGTTTTTCCACAATGGAAACAATGGAACTTTGCTGGCAATTTTTTCCACACTTAAATATAAACCAGCCAAGTTTCTAACACTGCCGACCTCACCTAACTTGCAGAACGAATTCCTTGCTTCAGGCAAGGGTTACCCGAAAAAGTCTTTACGTCGAAATGGGCACACCTCGTGATATAAACAATGCCCACTGTTTCCTTTATAATGCCGAAAGTAACATTTATGCATGAAATGAATTCTATTTAAGAAATTGACCCTCCAAAATCATTGCATATCGGCCGTTTTTCTTCCTTAAATGTGCGACACTCGATGTACAGTGGCTAAACTTCGAAACTTTAGGGTTGGTAAAGGTTTGCGATAAATGCGCACCCACTAAAAACTACGCATTATCAGTAAAATGACTTGAGAGAATATCGTCCAGTGTAAACACTCAAGGAAGACGAATATCGCTATGTAATGGTTTGACCGGTTTCGCCACATGTTATGATATTTTAAGAGTAGACTGGATAATGCACCTTAAATTGTTATCAAATACGTTTGAAGCAAAACTAAGATCTAAGAAGATAAAACAGCTTGATATTGGCTACAAATCCAAGTGAAATTGTCCCCCTAGGGATGAAAATGATGCAACCAATTTGGTTAGTTTTGAGGCAGGAAAAAGTAATAAAGCTAGCATAAATAACAAAAATAAGTAGAAAAAATAAAATTTTGCTTTCTCAAAATTTCCAATCATGCTATTATCATGTTACATCGTGATGTGAATAGGTCAGATTCAACTGCAAAGTTGGCACGTTAAACTAACCTTCATGAACCTGCAGCGCAGCTTCTACAGTCTCAAGTCGATCTGTAAACAAATTGAAAAGAAGATGGAGATTTAATTGTCAGATCGTCATTAAGTGTTTGCTTTCAGTAAAATTCGTCACAAGTTTTTAATTTTATTGACAACACCTTTCAAGTGGTGCTTTAATGAAAAATTTACGTTCAAATGACAACTGCACTGCCAACATATCTTTGCAATGGTTGACCTGTAGGCAGTGGCGTTGCAAGGCTTAGTGCCGCCCGGGGCCGACCATAAAAAGTGTCGCCTTTCCACACCTCAAATTTTCTTACAAAAATTGTGAATGGACGTTCATGTTTCTTGCTAATTTGAAGATACAAGGATTAATAAAGCATCTTCAAAATCGCCATCAAACACTAACAAACTGAAACGTGTCTTGTTTTTGATTGTTGATTATGATTATTGCTTTTTCTGCCTGTCGCCGCCTTTCTCATTATCGATTTTTCTATTATTTTTTGCTTACTTTGCATAGGCATACACGAAATCCACATGTTTCGTCAGACTTTTCCTCCCTGTTGATTTTTAAATCTCCGGTTAGCTCACCGCATGACATTTTAATACTTTACTCATTCCAGGGGTCAAGCGGAAAAATTAAGGGATGTGATGGCGGTATATCTACCTTACAAATGTAAACATTTATATACGTTAAAATTTCTTGTAGTATCCCTGTCTTTAACTAAAAATAGTATATATACTGCGTAGCAGGTTATATAACCAATCGGATAATATGATTTCAGTGATGTAAAGAACGTTTCATTGTTCACTTCACGTTTCAGTAGTGGTTTAATCCTCTTGGAAGATGTAGAATATTTCAAACGTTAACTCTGTGAGCACACGCCGGAGCCCTTTAAAGGTGCAGGGACCCATTTTGAAAAAATATTTTAAACAGGTTTAAAACAGGTTATGGTTGAGAAGCGTTTGTTTGCAGTCTTCACCGCGACTTGTGCAATTGGTCTAGCTGTTGTGTTGGACCTTTTCCGTTTGTGGAGGGGGACTGACATTCTAAAATATGACGAAAAGTCCACTGATTTATAGTGTTTCATATTTCAATTTTGGGGGAATTGTAACTTTTTTGGGGCCTAAGCCCACCAAAGCCCCCGTGGCGACGGGACTGGTTACCAACAGACGTCTATTTCGAAACCTGCAATACCAAACCATGCCAGCTGTGACATGTAGGCCTTTTGGATGCTCAGCAGTGATTACAACGTCTTACGTTCGACGGTTATTGTGATGAACAACTTTATTCAGTACAGCCATTGCCAAGCTGTACAACCATTTCGATTAAAGCTCTTTTTAATAAAAGCGGTAACCACAGTCATATCTAAACATATTGTTTACCCTTGCGTTAGGTTTTCAGACTAAGGTTCTTGCCTCAAGTACATCAAAATGAGAGCTACACCTTTTTTAAACTTTTCTTGTTGAAATAACTTTTTCTATGACTGCCAATGTTTAAAGTGTACCGTTCAACAAAGGCGATTTCACGAAAACCACGTTGCCTATCGTCTGGCTCTTATTCACTCTACTTGCAGTTGAAACCTACAATCTGAGCTCAAACCTACCCATGAAAATATACCAACTGCACTATCCCGCTTAAAGAACGTCATTTTCCAACGCCATAACGTCATATAGAAAAACAGCAGTTGTACTGAAACTGAGAAGTTATCTTTGCAAGTTCTTCACTTCAACTGCCAAAACTTAATGTTGATAGGCCCTCCTAATGACTGGACTACAGCTTATTGCAGTTATTAAAAATACTCCACTGAATATTAAAAAATAGCATGAGATGTGCCAAGAAATGATTTTTTTATAATTTTGGCGACAGCAACTAGCGGCATGCCAACGCCTGAAATATGCTTCCTACCGGGGCAGTTTAGGCTAACGATCTTGCCCATGCAGCAACACGCGGAGTCACTCAGTGTCCGTGAATTGGACATATGCCTACAACCTTCCAATTGAGAGGCGGACACTCTACCACTGAGTTATCGCCGCCGCAGCGAAATCTTCGCCGCCAATGCCTAGGTGACAGGAGATGTTATGATGTGTAGTTGGGACGTTACTGAGAAACCAAAGATACGAGAAAAAGTATTAAGCTAGCCTTGAATATTTACCGTGATTTCATGCAAAATTTTTTCATCAGAATTTGAGAGGTGGGGCAATATAAACCGAAAACAACTGGAGCCCTAACGTTTTCAGTCTGCAGTCGAATGTCATCTCTTTCCTTTGTGCAAAGGACTTTTGACTGAGATTGCTGAAATGGCTTTGTCTGGCGAGGAAGGTGTAGTACTGGAGCACAATTGGTCCCCAAGTAAGCATGCCCGTAAATAGGGAGCGCAGGAAAATTTTCCGCCCCCTTGAATAAATGCTTTGGCCGGAGTTTAAAACTATTGCACATAGTTGAAAAATTTGGGCCCCTGTCAGAAAACTCTTCGTTCCACAAACATTTCATCAAGCCACTAACTCCAAAGCCACATGTCGTGTTCTTTTAGACTAGCCTACCAGTCTAGAGATTCTAACCATGAAATTTGAAAAGCGGTAGAGCATTTACAAATGTAATTAATATAATAACGAAAAACTATAAATTTTAAACTCCTTTCGAAAATTATTTTTGGTCAGCGAAGTGTCGCTCCCTTTAAAGTACCGCCCGGGGCCTCCAGCCCCCCACTTGCTACGCCACTGCTTGTAGGTCATAGAAAAATATGAAAGTTGTTTACAAGTTGTGGCGCCAAACTGAGATGATGTATTAGATGTATTAGAAACAGATTGCCTGTCCGTGGTGCTTTGAGTTAAAAAAATGTGGTTTTACGTTAAAAAAGTGTGGTTTTACGTTACTGAATTACGAAGGCCTAAATATTTCAATGACATTTTTAACCAAGTCACTCCCACACTATCGGACGCACAGGAAGTGCATTTGTCGATAGGCATAGCGGTTTTGCAATACAATAAGGAAAGTCCATCACAATTAGTAATTACGCTTGGACGTGCGTCCCACAAATCTAGACATAAAGAAAGAATTTACCTTGAATATCAGACAAGTATTTAAGGATCAGCAATGTTCGTTTATCCGTGGATGTTAGAAGTTCCTGAAAATACATTGACAAATGACCAGAAAAAAATATCATAAACACCCCGATGAATAATGAAAACGCTCGAACGAAAAGAAAACGAACAGATCCAAGCTAAAAAAACACAATGTAGAAACCTATTGCGCAAAAATGGACATTTTTCAATCCTGCTGCTAACTTTGAAGAGCATGCGTTTTACTGCAATTTGCGTTTTGTTGAAATTTAGGTCTAGTGTACAAGATGTTATAAGAGTGGGCGAACGTTTTCACATTTCTCTTTGTGTAAAAATTAGAGGAACTTTCATGGTCAGCATTGTTTTCACATTTCCAACTTTCATCAACCAAATGGAGATGTTTTCTCCAACATCCTGTTTTTGTTTTGGAAATGAGGAGGGATTTAGCTTCTGCTTGCAATTTGTTGATTCTTCAATTGTCTGATACCGTTATTTCAGCAAACGTTATATTGGTAGGAAGGCAATTGAGTGGTTGGGGACTGCCCCGCTCAAGCTAGTGCAAGAGATAGGGGTGCAATGAATAACCTCCGCTCATTGAACTACACTAAAGTTTATCAATCTGAAGCAGGAAGATATTGGTTTATTTTATTTTGTACCTGGTGTGTGCAAAAATTTATTTTTTCATTGGTACTGGTCAAATGACTGGGAAGTCATGGTTTTGCATTAATGTGATAATGAACTGAACTCTGTGAGAATCTGTAAATTTCTCAGTTTGACCGTCGCTTATCCTGTAATGCGCATTTTCTCGAGTTAAGGTGAATTATGCGAATTGTGTCAAAAATTACAACTATTTCAGATAAGGATGTATGTGGGTGTAAATCAAACAGGATTTTGGGAGGTTTCGGATTTTACAATTTATGCTTAGTTGAATTTGGATTGGATCTGTGTTTTTGGAAAAAGTTTTTCTAAGTTAGCCAATTAGTTGTCAGGAAATTTGTTTTACGTTTAAATTTTTAGTGTTACATCTAAATTTTTACATTTGCATGAATTGCAATCGAGTTCGTTTTTGTTCGTAATTTTGCACTCTCCAATTTGCCATGAAAAAATGCAGGGTTGCTGAAAGGAGTCAAAGTTCAAAGTCTGTTTTATTTGGTTTGGTTTTTGTTCATTCATAGCCAAAAAAATTTTGACATTCCAAAAGATTAATTTGGCTAAATTTCCCAAGATGAACACTTGGAATGCTACAAAAACAGTGTTGTTTTTCATTTCAGCCATTGTAACTCCGCTAAATGCCGTAACAATTTGGTCAAAATTTGTGATTCAGAAAACTGCTGTCATTCAGAAAAAGTTTTTGATTCGTGCCAATAAGTGAGCTGAAACATATTCACCTATAAAACACGTTTAATTTAAACATTTTAAAATGCGATCAGGAAGTGTAAGCCTACATTGGTGAACCTCATCTAACGTTTAACAGTTGGACTATAAGCACAACAGCAAAATGAGCAGGAGAAAAGAAAGACAAACGACTTTTTTAGAAGGAAGCAACTTTTCAAAACTCTTGGATTGATACCTTCCATGGATAGGGCTAACTCTAAATATTGCATCAAAGTGACTACCTTTTGATACTTTGTTCACCTGATATACAGTTGAGTTCAGCTTTGGTTCTTCAACAGCATTGCTGCTTCCCTCAACTGAAGGGTCTGCATGCGCTTGAGAGTGGATCAAAAGACTAACAAAACAGCAGGATACGAAACACCAGAAAGAATACATGTTGCCACCGTATGAATTCTCCTTCATGAAATAAATTGTAAAGATAAGTTAAGGATTGAGCAAAACAAGTCTTTGATGAATCTTGCATGAAAATAGGCCTAAATGTTTTACTGTAATCTACGCAAAGTCAAAATTCTGTAAGTGGCAAAAAATATTCAACAACTACTGGAAGAGTAAAAGCACAAACACAACGCTGAGGAAGTAATTTTATTTAGAAAAAATTGAAATCGTGATTCAAAAAGCAAAATACTTCTCAATACGAAGAACCAACAAACCAATTATCCCTTACAGTTGATTAAAGAACAGCTGCAATGTTATAAATTCATAATGTTTCAGGTATAGGTCTTTTTGCGAACAAGAGTTGCAGGTTTCTATCAAATTTACATTTCATAAGATTTCTGCTAACTTGAGAGTAATTTTAGTTTGTTGAATAGCAAGTAATTACCAGTCTTTTGCCTTGCAATTTTTATTTTTGTAAGATATATTTGAATCTTCATCTGAAAACCGCGTTCTGCACAATGTTCATACGCAGTGGTTTAACGCAATGCTTGAAACACTTTGCGTTTTGTACAACAGAACAAAGACATGCACTACAAGGAGCCAAAAATTTTAGATGAAATGCGATAAAATTTAGAAATGCATAAACCAGACTTTTCATAGAGCAGCGTTTTACTTATCGGTACGCTTCGACTGAGCCTTACTTTGTACTTGCGTACAGGAACGTTTCGGAAGAAGAAAATTTTCGTGACCAAAATAGAAAGTTTTTCTTCCTACCACTACCACGAAATTTGTACGTAGCCTACAGTTTATGGCTGTGAAACAATAGTGGTGCAGTGCACTGCATTTGCACGTCTAAAAGAAGTATGCTGCCCACTTAAACGTTTCACGATTTTGCATTTCTTGTTTCCAACGCTGTCCGTAATGATCTCTTGATAGGTCTGCTGACATAAAATCTAATTTAAATGTAACTGCTGTGTAAGATACTAATTTTATATAAAAAAAAGATGAACCAAGAACCATCAATTATCGTCTGGTTTCAATGCTTTCCCGACAATCCCTCAGCCATTAAAGTAGCAAATGATTTTATCAGTCAATAATTTTGAGTCAGCTATTTTTGGCTTGCCAATATGAAGATGACATAACGTGAGAACTTCAGCAGATGTGTTTGAAGAGACATTTGAATTTTTCAGCAAACTTTGTAGTTAAGGGTGCAAACTGTTTGGGAATAACATGCTGCGATAATTTGAAGTTCTAGCTAGGGTGTAAGCTTTCGAGGAATCAGGCGATTGGACTCTGCATTCATCTTTTTTTCGCTGATTCAAACTTGCACATATCTATACAAAATAACTACTCTCCGTAAGGGAGATAAACAAGGAATCAATTTGCTAATTGACACGTGACGATGACACGCGTTCTTTCTACGTGTGTATAAATTTTTGGTTATGTGATAATCTGTTTAGTCTGGCGTTTACTACTGGTTGGCACTCGCGATTTTGATAATTGGGGTGTTCATAATTTTCCCATGCATTTTTCATATCTGCACTACAATATTTAACCTGAGTGTTGTAAACAAACCAAACGATTCAAGATATGTTAACAGAATATGTTTAAAAGCGTTTCACTTAACCAACTTATGGCAGTTTGCAATTTGTTAAGTATTTGTATGCACGAAATTTACTCATGCGAATACGGGATGAGTGTAACGATACAGCGAATACTGTTTATGAGAAAGGTTTTGAGAATGAAATTCTCATTGCACCATTTCATTGCTGTAGAGAACGGGGATGCTGGACAGTACTACAGCCGGAATGAGGCTGAAGAAGCCATGGTATGCCCCATCCAAAACAAACTTGCGAGAGTTTTCGCTGATGCTTTAGCCCATATTAATTTTAAACTGTTCGAAAATAAAAGGAAGGAACAGTCCGACTCAAGACGACGTCAGTGACTGATGACGTTAGTGACAATTCCTGGCTGCGCTACTGATGCTGGGCTGGCAATTATTTAGTCTCAAGCCTTCCGTATTATTCACACTTTAAATGGATTGAATGATGTGCTTTGCAAATTGCATAAACGCTTTAATGAAATTCACAGGGGTCTTGTTTGTGATTATAATATAGATTTCCAAGTTGAACTTGAAACGCTTTCTTATCAAACGAATCCATGCGCAGAAATAAGATTTTGCTTGTTCTTCCTGCTGCAGATTTGAAACCTGAAAAGAGCATCTACAGGACATAAAAATATTCGCCCCGCCGCGTTTAATTGCTTTATGTTTTTACTCAAAAAAGCTTTGTGCAGTCAGTGAACAATTTTCTGCTGTATTGGATGCAACTCAAAGCAATGACTTAAATCATGTGGTTCAACGCTTAACTTACTGCAAAATCTGGACACTCCACGAAAAATTAGATCATGAACGTATTTGGTAATAAACAAAATTGACGCCATTATCTTTATTTGCAAATTAACACTTTTTTTGAATCGAGCTGGGAATGGTAGTTCTTGTGATAAACAGCAGTGAGTAAGATGCGGCGCCTTGTCAGAAAAATAAAAGTGAAAAGGAAGAAATTGATTTATTCCTTTTTGTGAATGAGTGAATGAATTAAAGAAGAAATTGATTGCAAACTTGAATATTTCCAAGAGTGCTTTGCGTGGAGTAATGAACGGATTGCGTGGAATAATGAATGGTTAGACAATTGTATGTTTGAAAATATTACATCTCAGACGCCTGTAAAGGCAGCATTTATCTAACTCGAATACAAAATAATTTCAATTTCAGAAATGCAAAGTAAGTGGAAGTTCTTTTGTATGAATGGATATGTCCATGTACACCTCTGCCGAAAAGAGTGTTTTTGTTTTTCACCACTTGCTGAATGCTTATAAACATTCGGAAATATTTGGTCAAAAATGGTTTAACAAAATACCAATTTGGCTGATTGATAAGTGGTGGGCAAGCCAACTGGACAAATGTTGAATGATAGACAGGTTATATTCAAGTGTCACAAAACATGTGAAAAAATTTTTATCTGCACAAAACTACAAATTTTCTAGCAGTGTGGCAAATTTTATTCATTTTAGACGTTTTCATGAAGTAAAATTTGAAACGAAACGACCTCCGTGTTTTGCATCAACTTTTAATAAATCAAGTACATTCCAAATCGTAAGGACTTCAGCTTCAAGAAATTGAGCAAACATAAAAGTACTCATGTAACAACATGTATAATGTCTCGTGTTTGCAGAAAGCCATATAATGCAAGCACGACAGCAAATTCATAGCTGAAAAGAACTGCCTTACTTAGCAAATATACAAAGGTTAGTGTGTCCAGCAAAACGTTCGCAAACATGGAACGACGACAGGTGCATATTTTCTCTCCATCACCTTTTACCTAATGGCACTCGACAGTCACTATCGGATATTTTGTTAAGGTGATAACTAAGTCTAAAGTATTTTAGTATTATCTAAAATCAGACTAAACTGGAGGTTAATATTATTATTTAATGATAAATAATATATAACATGGTGAAGTCCTTTATTTTTGAAAAACTTTGAGTTCTCCGTTGCCAATACAAATTCGATTCAAATGAACATTCAATCTTCGGATCCCTGATGAAGCTCGTGGTTGCAAGACAAAGTGTGCGAGCGTCTAGAGAAAATAGACAACATAAAACATTATAACTTTCCTGCTAAATAATGTCATTTTGGTTATTAGAGAACAGTACCTGCAAGAAAGGTTTCTGTTTTTCGCAAAGCGAGCGTGTAGATTAACATCGCATAAACACAATCGCCATAACTTTGAATTTGACGTTTTTCCAGCACCGCACCTGTCAACTCTTGACATTAACGATTTAACATTTCCAACAATACAGTTGTTTGGAATCTTTCTTGATCTGAGGTACGCTTGACTGCTGAGGTAAAAAATCATGTATAAAGTTTCAAGACCGCAACACTGACAGAAAGTGGAACAAAACTGAATTCGAGTTACAAAAAAGCCATCGAAAATATACAACGCAGAGTGCATGTCCCTTATAACCTAAAGTTCATGTTTAAAATAAATGCAGCATGTTGCTATGAAATTCGAGTAATAATCGCGATTAGAATCATAATTGCAGATGCAAAATGTTTTCTTCTATTGCCGGTAACCCCTGCAGCAGTAGAGGTGATTGTAAAACCCGGTGCAGGCGAAATTGAGCTTGGCTGGTCTTACAAGTAATTGGCGGCTGACAGACCAAACGAACATGATTTTCAGTTTTTAAGACATGACCGCCTAGCTATAGCCTCTCGAGAATCGGACACTTCAACAATCAACCTTCCCTGGGTGACTAACCTTGCATATGTTACTGTGCTTTTCTATAAATATTTCCTTAGAAGAAGAATTTCTCAGTTTGAATCAAAGTAATAGCAGCTTATTAAGGAGTCACGTTCTTAGCATAGGATAACGTGCATTACTTTGTGTCAGCATGGATTAAAGATCTCTTTAAGAAAACGTTAATCCTCTTGTAACCAAGAAATAGCGAAATCGACTGCAAAAAATCTCAAATACCTTCAGTCACTTATCGGAATTTATCACCACCTGTAAGTTGACACAATGGAAATATTCGGAGCAAATTTGGAATTATATTCCCATTCAGACCAATTACGAAGTTGGAGGATAGGTTTGATTTTGAGATCAAATCGTAGATCTTCGTTATAAAACAATTGAAAAGCAAATTAATGCTGTGGAAGAATCAATGACTATGCTGAAACATCGGTTTCTGTTTTCTTACAAATTCTTGCCTGTGTGCTAATACTTTTTGTTTTATCTTACCAATGTCAAATCCGGAGACAGCGATGCGACCTTTCGATAAGGTTGTCCGCTGCTATCCCAGCAACGAACCCTATTAAGCAATGCATATGAGGCAAGTTGTGAAATATTATAAAAATAAATAAACGAGTTGCAAGAAAGCGACCATCAGATAATTTAGATAATTTTAAGGGTTGCAACGGATTATTCTACTGTTGGTCTCTCTTTATTGCGTAACAATAACATGGCAACGAATCTTCAAAGGTTAACTAGAAGTTACGGTGGTAGGGGTGTAGGCGATTTGCCGCATGTGACTGTTGAACGCAGATATCTCGGCAGGTAATGCAGCAAGACACATGGACATCGGATGGATGTTTTCCAGGGTAGTGGATTTTTACAAACATTTTTCTAGGGGAGTCAAAAGTGGTGAAATTTCTAGAGGGAGTCAAAACTTTTCCTACTCGAAACTAAGAAAACAACCTTTTTTGCTGAAAATTTCAAAACCCAGGGGTCAAAGCCCCCCCGGTCCATCCCTTCTGACTACCGAGATAGTGACTGCTGATAGCGGAAAGCCACGTATTTTTGTATAGTGTGAAAAGACGCAGAAGTGAACCTGTAGCAATGCTTCCACAAGTTTGAAACATGCATTGCTAGTGTGAATGTGACCAATGTGCCTGGGTGTAAAACTACACTTATGCAGGCTTCTTTTCACGCAGTAAAAAACTACGGGACTTGTTAGAATACGTCTATGCAGTCTTGTGGGAATAAGTCTTAATCGTTGAGATATAGTGCTGACTTCTGAGTGAATACTGACTGCAAAGGTATATTTGCTGTGGCGAGTTTTCATAATTTATATGCTCAAATTTGCGAAGCCTACGTGGTGTTCTACAGTAATTCTAGTAAGTTGTCCGTTTTCGTGTCAGCATAGCTTATAGATCTACTCGTCCGGTTTGTGTATGATGAGCGTTCACCGTGAAAAAATTAGCGAAGACAAGCAAGGTTTTATTGCTGGCTTTGGACGTGATCCCAGATGTTGCAGCCCTTGTTTCTAACGCTAACAAGCCTTGCTAAAAGATTCCGCAACCAGGGGCAGGGACCAGGCAATTGCCCTCCCGAAATTTTTAAAAACAAATTCAGTTGTTCGGTCCAGCATCAAGCAACAATTATTCTCCCCCCCCGGAAATATGCAAATGTCACCCGGCCCTGTTCGCTAGGTAAAACAAAGTCATCATTTGTGG
>Ga0210059_1004937_pt1 | contig 21467 bp, 15 predicted proteins | sample Ectturendosymbi2_FD_188042 | JGI IMG/M metagenome (GOLD analysis project Ga0210059, IMG submission 188042) | Ecteinascidia turbinata endosymbiont from Florida, USA - Sample 2 (SPAdes) (version 2) | ecosystem: Host-associated > Tunicates > Ascidians > Unclassified | place: Key West, Florida...
CAATTTTTGTTGTGGAGATGGGTGACAAGTTTGATAAATTCATCCTGGAAGGGTGGAAATGCATGTGCTGGATGGCGATAGATAACCCCAATAATAAAAGGTTTGCCAGATGAGGTTATACGTAAATGAATTGGTATTTTTCATGTCCAGCCATGGAAAGCATTCCAAGATCTTCAATAATGTACAGTTTGTGCTATTTTTATTTGTCTTTCCTGTCTCTTGGTAGAAAGTAACATCCAATTTCAGTGGTGCTCTGTAATCACGCTAGCGCACACAGATATACACAGCTATAAGCCTAATTTAATGGCGAGCAAGAAACGCAAAAAATCAGGGGTCTCAAACTCGAAAGCCAAATGAGGACCTAAAAAGTAATCCGAGGGCCGCATTATGACGCTGACGCAACAATGGCGGTGCTTGAACCTTTCTAGAAACAACTTTTACATCTTACATCCTGCGACAGGAATCGTGAGTTATAGGCAAATCATTTCTAGCTTTCTCTACGTGCGTTTAAAACAGTGGTCGTGGAATCCACTCGCTTATGCTAGCTAGCTGGCGAAAAATTATTTAACCTAATAACGTTCTTTGCAATTTAACTTACGGCGTGATCTCCACAACAGAATGATTACACAGCAAGCTTCAAACAATGGGTGGCGAAAAGGATTTTTTGGACTCGTTTGTTTAACCAAAATACGGTGTTTGGATTTACTCGCCGGTCTTAGCTACTCCTTTCCTACTACACTGTTCTGTTATACTTTTGTCATAAGTCAGATGAACACAGTACAGCTATATCCACAGTACGGCAAAACACTCGAACTGAGTGTAAAACACGATAAGCATATTTCATAACTTACGGCTAGATGTAATTAGTTTCACTAACCACTAATTGCTACGAAAATCGTCTCACAACGGTCATATTTCCAGTATTTTTACAACAAAACACACTTATGTACATTGTTTCATTCAAGGTACTCATCAAAGATTATAAAACACACGATAACGGAATGTGACATTTTTTGCCTACAAAACAATGCCTTGGCAATGCTCTACAGAAAACCATAAAAATTTGTTTCAAGGCAATTTTTCAAATAATAACACATAGGGTTGGAGGGATTTATGACAACTTACGACAAAAAATAATTGGGATAAACTTGACGGCAACCTGCAATTAATATTCGCTATCGGCGCGAAAGTCGATGCGATAAATTAGCGATAGCAGTGTTGCGATTTTTGGGCCATTTTCAATATCTTCAAAGAAGCTAAAATTTTTTCTCTTTAAAAATAGGAGTTTGGCCGATTGGATATTTTCCGATAGCTATATCAGTATTGTTTGCTTGCAACCAATAAAAATACAAGTATAACTAAGCTAATTAATGCATACTATACAAAACCGTCCAAACCCTGCGTGCTGATGTATGTATGCCGACAAATGTTATTGCTTGATATGCTTTATGTGACGTTGGTCATGCAATGATTGGGTTAACCAACCTAGCAAACTACTCTGTACAACGATTTCTCCACTCTTTTGTGTCATTTTAAATATTAGACACAACAAAATACCACACAATGCACACATTCATAATCTTCGTGAGAACCGCAATGCTTTACTCCCAACCAGTGACAACCAACGTTGAAGACCATTGGTTTAAACGGAACTTTTTCACTCGCTGCCCGAGTACTTTTAAACACTTGTGAATAAACTAATTTTCTTAAATATTAATTATTTCAAAATTCCCAAAAAGCATCGCGGGCCGCACAAAATTCCCTCGCGAGCCACATGCGGCCCGCGGGCCGCGTGTTTGAGACCCCTGCAATAAATCAGCGAGTGTGGTGCATTATCTCATGCAGACGGTGATTTGCTATTGGCAGAAATTTGTTCATGGTGAGGCGAGCTGGCCTGCGTCTAAGCCACACACACCCTTGGTTCATTGAGAAGTTCATCTAATGCCAACGCAAGCTCAGCACGCCAGATTCTTATAGCAGCACCCTTTATACCTAAAATGAATGCAAAAATTAGGGAAACTGTAGTCTTGCTCATGAAAAGCACCTTGTCGTTGCGACTGAGCCAGACTTTTTCACATTCGAGCCAAAAAATTTGTAAGTTAAAGATGCTAACCAAACGGGTCCTATAAATCTTATATTCACTTCTGAAAATGGAACAAAAAGTTTACTACATTTTGCTTATTTTTAGAATAAAACCAAAGGTCCGGTTTTCGTGGTCCGTCCTGGAAAAACAAGCAATGGAGAACAGTAAAAATTGAAGGCTGCAAAAGAAATGATACAAATGAACAGCGAAAAGTGTGTTCGCTTAAAATAAAAAAATAAAATAAAAATACGGCTACTTTTGATACTTGCCACCGATTAAAAAAGAAATTTTGCACAAAATCACAAAAATTTCCTCAACTTGTTCTCATGCGACAGCAACACAAATTGGCATCACCGTGCCTTGAACGTTTCACTACCTCAGTTGCACAACGTTATAGTTTAGAAAAATATTTTCTTTACCTTTCTAACAATTTGTGTGAATAACGTGCGAAAAAGTCATCCAATAAAAAACGAAAAATTTGTGTTTTTGTCACGAATTCATCTTCAGCTATGTGTGCAAGCATCGAATAAAATGAGAATTCAGTTTGAACTGACTTCGATTTTGTCAGAAAAGAAACGCCTGCAGGTCTATATTTTACAACGGTTGTTTGAAACGGTAGGCAATCTAAAATTTCGGAGAGATTTTGCTATTTTTGATGACAACCTCAAACTTTGTTAGCAGCAGCGCATAACCTTCAGAAACAAATATAACATCACAAGTATTACATCGAAGTGTCCAATAACATCAATCTAAACAGTTTTTATTGAAGACACTTTTTTCTTCCCACTAAGACATGGCTCCCTAAGGTCTTTTTCACCTCATTGTTTTTCTGGCCTCGTATCGTTGACAGTGTTGGGTTAGGTGTTAGCTGGTGTTGGCAAAAAACTGTCTACAGCCCAACCTTGTTTATGATTTAGTCATCGCGCATTTGCGATTCTCTTTCAGGTCAAATCGATTTGTCGTGTATTAAAAGGCTTCGCTGCGTGCGTGTGGTGCGGGAAGTTCCCGACGGCATAAATTGAAGGAAATAATAGATAAAATTTCAGCAAGAGAAAGAAAACTTTGTTTTGAATTTAGATACATACATGGAAAGCAATACATCACAGTGTTTCTTTTATTTTCTGTTACCTTTGGGAGGATTATAGTCAAAGGAATAGATTGGCTGTTTGCCATTTCATGTTTGACAAATAGTTTTGTGCAAAATGGTTTGGGTTCAGGTTTTACATTCATTCCTCATTATGTCCTTCTCATCTATATATTTGTGAGTCTGCCCTCAGTCAGTCTTTTATGATATTCTGAAACTCAAACCTGTCGTGATCCAAATCCCTCTGCGACTCAGGCCAGTCGAGAAATGAGAACAAGTTTGTACGCTGTACTCGGTGTCTTCAAAAGTCCCGACAGACTAGTGCATTAGCAAACATAGTCTAACAAAGGCCAATTATATCCTGTTTTATCAGAATATTTTCGTACGCATAAAAATTCTTTCAAGAAAATTCATGCTGCTTTCTCAGATATTTGAAATATTTTTCGCCTAGTGTTTGTATTTTCTTTCAGTAGTTGCTACAATTCGAATGTGTTGCCGCAGTTTGAAATGTCGCAATAAAATAGTTTGAACCGTGACTGAAATGTGAAAGTGGGAATGGTTCACGCGAGACGATTAACGTCTTAACTCTACGAATAATTTAGATTTTTAACGATTTATAGGTTCTGGACGTTAGTCACTAAAAGTTTTCAAACCTGTCTAGAAACACAACAATATGCGGGCCCAGAGTCAGTTTCCGACACTTCTACTCCCAGCTCATTCTTCGCATCTCATCTGAAAGCAGTTTGGCTAAAAACATCTGGATTGGTCAGTTTGTAAAATTTTGAAATAAGAACAGTTGCCAGTCACTGTGCAACAAGACCTGTGGTCAAAAACCTATTGTCTTTGATTGCTTAAACAACTACAAGCGACATCACCTGATCATGAGAGGAATCCGCCACAGTTTATTATTCACATGCAGATTTTTCTCGTAACGTGATTGTGTTAATCTGTCAGAAAAAATCTGACACCTTCCTTTATAATTCACCCCAATAAATTCACTTTGTATTTAGGTGCGATAATGCAACCACCAAAACCTTTATTTGTTAAGTCGTCAGCGAAGGTTGATTATCACAGATTGAAAATAATACCTCGAAATGATCTAAGCTGAACGACACGGTTGTGCAATATCCTGCTTTCAGATAAAGAATTTTGCTTAAATAGCAGCAACGTTGTGAGTAGCAAAAGGCATTTGAGCTGTTTCGTAAGACTTTCTTTTTGTGGCCAGCACCAGTTTTAAAGGTAGTTACAAATAATTGCACTTACCAAAGCATCAGGAAAAGCTTGATGGATTTGCTCCCAAAAGAAATATACTGGAGTATCTGTGACGGCGTCAACCTGCTGGTACATTCGTTGAAAATCCTCCACGTTTCCTCCTTCAGTCAGAATCTTGTTCCATTCTTTCCCATGATACCAGAAATGTTCCATGTAATCGTAGACATTGTATCCAAGTGACGTCAAAGCGTTTGCCACTGTTTTGGTGCCAGTTTTAGGATATCCAGCCAAAATCACTTTCATTTCAGAGTTTTGAGTTTTGAAGCTTTCGTTCTGGTTTTAACAACGAGAATGCATGAACTTTTCAAAAAATTGCAGCATTTTCATAAAACACGTTACTGACCTCACAGTATGCTCAAAAGTAAGTATTACATACATCTCACCAATCATTTATATCAAGGGTGGGAAGCCTGCGGCCCGGGTTAACATTTGATATGGCCCGCATCGGAATTTTCGTTAACCAATTCAGAGTACGAAATGGCATCAAAGCGAAGCTCCATAATAAGCAGATACTTGAGATAATCTGTCATAAGAAGCCTCTATCCCTCGTTATTAGATGAAGGTAGAATTTCAGAAAGAATAAATTGTTATTTGCGGCCCGCCAGCGATTATATACATTTTATGCTGTTAGTGATTGTAAATAGATTCCCCATCCCTGATTTACAGTATATAAATGCAGTGCAGGACAGAGTTTGACTATATTAGCAGTTTCTTAAACTTACGTAGGTTTGATAGAATCAAATTGACCTCCTTTTTCAAGGCACAACTTTCATTCGCTACTGCAACCATAACAAAATCAACAAATGAGAAATGCAAACCGTTCCTCATGAGGTTTTGTTGTTTACAAAATTGACATTGTTTCTTTGTGATTGGATTTTGGTTGCCGCAAAATGGAAAATGAAACCTTGGGTAACAAAAAGAAAAATGTCAATGCAGCCGAAATACAAACATTTGACTTTGAGAAATTGTACTGTATTTCAATATTTTTGATCTTGCATAAAATGCAAGTTTTGTTCGGATAGGTCTTGCTGCAGAAATCGATATATGTCCCAGACTCTTCCAGCCATAACTTGCCAGCTAATAGAGTTGGAGAGCTCTTCAAAACCTCTAAAAGTCGTCTAGTTTCAATTAAAAAAATTCACAGGTTTTGGATTTGAGCTTTTTTGTTGATGACGTCATAATATAAGTAGGTTTAGGCTTTTTTGGTCCACGTCATCAAACCCTGAATCCCAACCCCAAGGGGAAATTTTTTTCTTTTGGAAAAAACACTAGGCAAAAATCCGCACCTTTAGACCATGTGATTGGTCTTACAGTGTTTGTGGTTAACAAGTTATGGCCTAAAGACAACAGATTAATTAATTTATCCCCTGTGTCTGACTTCCCTAAAAAAACTTAATTCGTTTGACATGATCCATGGTTTCGTAGGCAGCAACGCATTGAAATCTATGGCCACAAACAGCTTGAAAAGTTAAGCAAATATCTGCAAATGTTGGTGACATGTAGGTAATTTTTGAAAGAAGTATTACTTATACCTTTTGAAGTATCGCTGTTATTGTAAATCAGCAACAGATGTACACTGTGCAATCACCTTCTTGTGACGATGTCTTTGAACAATTTGGAACAGTTTGTGCAACACTGAACTACGCAAAAAAAGCATCGATCTGGCTGAACAGGAAGTATATTTAGAAAAGCAACAGTTACAGTAAGCAATGTTGAAATGGCAACTACAATTAGAGAAATCTACAAGATTGCTGCACCGCAATGGGTAAAAAATCTTTCAAGGTTGTCAGTTTCAGCTTGGATAGCTTTGAGTGCTGCTTCAGCGTTGTGAAAGCATCTTGAACACTTGGTTTACCAACATTTTTCTTCCCCGCCATTTTACGAGATGTCGAGAACGACACCAAAGCATTTGCATCCTCGTAACAGGCAAGCAATGCCGATTTTACTAAATTTTACAAATATCTATCCACACCAGCTATGTTTTTATGTCATTGAATTTGACAAAACATGCATTGCATTGCAATATTTCAAATGATCGAACATACATGATTATAGCCAGCAAGATGCTGTAAGACAGAAGCAGATATTTACATAATTGTAATGTAAGTAGCTGCTAATAATGAAAATAGTCTTGGCACAGCAATGTAAATCATAGAGATACCATCAACATGAAGCACATTTACATTTACTGAAATTTGGAAACAAAACTGCAAAACTTTTTTTTCTGTTTTTCAGACAAGCGCTTCAAACATGGGGGATTGAGCACCCTTTGAATTTTGCATAAATTATTTTTGAAATGCCAGCAGAACATGTGCCACAAGTTGGTTACCTGCAAGTGACGCACATGCACCTTGCTCCATGACATTTTCTATGTTTTCGAGAGAGATCTCAGTTTACGGAAGAGGGATTGGCCTCAACATTTTCAAGTGAAACATTTTTCATGCGCACATCGTATATCAGTTGAAGAACGAATTTCCGCCCACTCAATATTTGGCCAGTCGACTTTTGAAACAACTCTTTTACTCGATGCCTTATTTATCGGGTTCCTTTGGCATAAATGTAGTGAAAGTACAACGTGACTTTAGAAGCATTGTCCACTGCCAACTTAATTTTCCCAATATTTTCACTCGTACATGTATGCTAATGTCTGGAAAACAACACATATTGCCGTAAATCGGTCTGCTTCTGGCCCAGAAATCTCAAATATTTCAGGATAGCAGTAAATCTCACATGTGACATGTTTTCACAAAATATTAGAAAACCGTAAGTTTTATTGTAAAGAAAATGAAGTAAATGAGTCCTCTGATGTACTCGAGAGAAATAAACGACTCTAGCTAACACATGCTCAAGTCAAAGTCATTCTCTCCTCTGTAAGCTTCTTCGTTGGTGTATTTGACAACTGAATGAAGAATTACCTCTGGCGTGAAGTGTTTCCACGCATTGTAAGTACTGTAGTCGGCTACCTATAATTTTAGAGATTCGTGTAGGTACAGCGGTAGTTGCAGTAAAACTGTTGTCCTGAGGTTCTTCCTGCCAATGATAATCTGTCATGAACAAGCTTGCAGCCAAGATACCATGAGATATTCTTTACATGCATCACATTCTTCATTACTGAAGTCTTCTTCGTCTGAACTGCTGCTCAGCTGGCGTGGACTGACCAATAGTAGGTACGACTGCATTGTCACCTGATTCATGGTTCTGTTCCTCTTCATATGATATGTCATCATCCGTACAGCAATCAAGGGCCACTTCAGCAATATCATTCGCTGTCATTCCAATCTGCGACATGACGGAAAAACAATCAAACAAGTTCAGCAATAGGAAATAACTTCACCAAATGCACTGTGTAAACGACCACCACCTGTATCACTGCACAACGGTATCTCCAATATTTGCAGTAATACCTGACAAACAACAATGAAATCCAAACAAAACAGCGTGTTTGCCACCAGATTGCAAACATCTCAGTCGGCACATGAAACAATCGAATTATTTAAGTGTGAAAAAAAGCAACACAAGAAACAAGTAAATAGTTTTGGCTATCTCCAAGCATGGGGAGTCGAAAACGACACCTTGGTAAACCGCGGGGTGCAAAAAGCAGAGATCAAATAACTGTCACAAAAATGGAACAGAATTGGACAAACCACATATTTGAAAAGTAGTAGTTTTTTAGGAAAAGTCAATAAATCTCAAACTAACCAGATGGGCAGATTTTGCAAAAATTGAATTTAAAAATCGCTTGGTGCCGAAAACGACACCTTGGTAAATCTAGTGTTAATGTCAAATCAGTCAGAAATACACTTGGTTCCATTCCCACCTTATATGTATTATAATCTATAAAAAAAAATTGTGTCTAAATACGCATTATTTTCAAGATCAACATTTTTGACCAGAAACAGACTGCTCCACACTGTAAATCGATTAAATAATTCTAAGTCATATGTAACAGTCCCTTTCGCTATCTCGACACATCTAAATTTGCCCGTCTCCACCTGTCCCTGCACATCAACAATAAAATTTTCATGCATGCACCACACTAATTATGGATTACTGACGATTTCGGCACACTTGCACAAAACCTGTATGTCGCTTAAAAGAATTAAAGTTTCTCTTGGACTTGAGCAGCTACACAAAGCTTGTTATTGAAACTCGGTTTGACTTTTTCTGAACAACCTTGGCATCAGTGAAATATCCACTTCCTGTATACTGCAATTCAAACTTGGACATTTCCTATCCTGCACTTCGTGTGCTTCAGGACAAAAATATCTGTGCATTTTTAACTAATTCGGAGTAAATTTTTCTCTTGTCCTTAATTTTTCTTTCCTTATTTGTTTGCATCCTGAAATATGTTACTTGTGGACAAGATCCAGTTCACAGAGCTGCTGCTTTTCTTTGTTAAAATCTTTAACTTCGCGCAACCATACTTCAATTGTTTCTCAAAAAATGCCAAAGAAAATTTTGCGAAGAAAATATTTGGTGAACTTTTGACGAGAAACGTCACCACTGTCAATGGTGTTTTTGACTGATTGCTTTAACTTTAAGAATGCAAGCTTTTGATGATGTCAGCAATAGGCAAACATTTCCAACAAAAAAGTATGCTCAAACTTGAAAAAAAAGAACAAGAGAGAATAAATCTAAACAGGCCAAATTTGTTTTTCATGACAAACAATGCAATTTGGAACATTGGGCAGGGATGTGTAACGCAATTTAACTTGAGTGTGAAGCGTTGCTTAAACGGGTCAACTGTTACGCATTGCTTGCTGGATGTTTTTGTGCAGTGTAGTGAAGCGCACATGTGAATTCCGCAGTAGAAAGTTGACAAATTAATCAGATCACTTGTCTTCGTCCCCTGAAAAGCATTTGGAAATAGCGGCAATTGATTTTTGTTGTTTGAGAGCAGTAACAGTATTTTCTTCTTCTTTTGAGCCAGTTGTTCAAACCACTGCTTGGCCGCACTAGATCTCGGGGCAGATGTTGAGCAGCCAATCGATTGTTTCATCGTCCGGAAGCGTCAGGTCATGCAGTCCATGACGAGGTCGATGCCTTAGACATTGGAGGACAACATGGGCGACGGTTTGTTCTTCTGCGCCACACTCACAGGCCGCAGAGGAAGCCATTCCCCATTTGTACAAGCAGGAGCGAAAACGTTCGACACCTGTGCGGAGGCGGTTACGCCGGACCCAGGCTCTTCTTGGGAGACATGCAATTAAGACTACCAACAAACTCCAAACTTAATTCTTATTCACTAATATCTGCCACGCTGCTATTGTGTAGAGCGGTGGTTCTCAAAGCGGTCGATATCGACCCCCAGGGTCCAACTGGACCATCCAAGGGGTCGATAAATAGTCACGGGGTCGAATTGGTGTCAATGAATGGCCCCTAAGTTCTGAGCATATTTTCGGATTGTGTATTATTTTATCATACCTTTCCAGTAAAAAGTACTCAAATTTATTTTGACACATGGGCTACTTTCCTTGTATTAATAACTGTTGGGCTAGGTCACGGGGTCTACAGAAAATTGGATACTTTAATTGGGGGTGAACGTGCAGAAAAGTTTGAGAACCACTGGCGTAGAGAAAGAAGATAAGTAACTGTGTTGCCGTCAACTAATTCGATCAAAACATGCAGCGCTTTAGAAGAAAGAACATGATCGAGGACCAAAAATCAGATTATCATTCGCGCACTGACAGTTGCCATGATTCGCTCATGCTTCGCAACTAAATAATTTGATCGAAATAGGTCGCCGCGGCGAAATCCGAGGGTCTATTCTACCAGGGTTTATTAAGGCAGTGATTTCAAACTTTTTCAGCTTGCGGCGCACTAGGAAAGTAAAAAAAAAATCGCGGCACATTTAGAAACAATGCTTGAAAAAACTGGTCTTTTCGTACATCAATGAGCTGCATGGACGTCCGGAGAATTTTTTCCAGGGGGAGGCAATATCGACATTTTGCCTATCGTTTTCAGGTTGCTGAAAAATGGACGTTCATAAAAAGTTTTGCCCTTTCTATACCGCAAAAAATTCCCCATGAAAGCACGCGCTCCATTCGCATCCGTTTGAAAATCATATCCAGGTGGAAGTACATACGAGCTTGCGAAAAGGTGCTCTTTCGGTCATCCGTTACAGCTTTTGCTGAATTGACGTATAATCCAATATCGTTATCATTGCGAACTGCAGACAACTGAGTCTCAATTGACTTGAACTTTCGACAACTACGTTTGTGGTGCTGTCATCAGCAGGAACGCCGGATAGCAGCGGTTGGGCAGGGGATGCAGTAAAAGTGCTGAGCGCAATGGAAACTTATAAAAAGGCAAAAAAATGTTTGCAATTATACTTGTTTCTGTTCAGCAACAATATGTTGACCTCAAAAATAATAATAAAAAATATAGAAAATCATTCTGAATCTCCAGAGTGCGCGAGTAGCTGCAATAAATTTAATTCAAGTCATTTTTTAAACAATGAAATGACCTATGATACTGTTATGAAAAGGTACCAATGCCTCCGTTCCCCACTTTATGAAAGGGCAGAAGGGGGGCAATGTTCCGTTATATTCCGCAGCTCTGCGGTGTCCCTGGTCATTATTTCGTGCTGGTTGAACCTCACTTCTCAATGTTTAGTCTGGCATGTTTTCTATACTTCGGCTGTCAGAAATGCTGTTTCTTTTCATAGACTGCCGAATAGCCATTTTTAAGCACTTTCTACAAACAAGTCACTATTTTAGAATAATCAACGGCCAGAAAAACATTAGCGGTGAAGAAACAAGAAAGTAAAACGCCCTCGCAAACCTTTCAAGCAATGAGAAGTAGGCATGTCCTATAGACCTATGTTGACACGACTTTCGCAAGACTTACTAAAGTTAGAACACCACGCAGGATTTTAAAAAATGAGCACATAATTTATAAAAACTTGACAGCAAATATAGCTTTGCACTTATTCAGAAATCAGAAATAAATCTTAACAATTACGATGTATTCCCACAAGGCTGCATAGATAACAAGCCACGATGTAGTTTTATACAGTGGGAAAAGCATTAATAAGCATTTATTTTGAATAAGCCATTCACTCAGGCACGGGGCCGCAACCAGCTGTTATTTTCGTGGGGAAAAATGATCGTAACATGTTGTTGTAGTATTTTCGGTAGGAAAGTAATGGTAACGTAGTATCTGACATCTGAAAAAGCTTTTAAAATTTTCGGTGGGTTGCAATTGCCCTGTTGCCTTGTGCAGTGTTAGTGTCACAGCGGCAAATAAGGTGTCATTGCAAGAAATGAATCAATTAATCGAATTGAGCTGCTGACATCAGGTTTTCTGGAAAATTTTGGTTCTTAGTCCCAACTTCCAGGGGGGTGCAAATGCCCATTTTGCCCCTCTGCGAACGCCCATGACGAGCTGCTCTTCCTCATCGGTAGAAAGATTGCTTGATTTATTGATTCCAAATGGATTAACTACTGCGGCAGCCAGAAGATGGCGCCACATGTAAATAAATGGTCACCGCTAGATGGTTCCCACGAGTAACAAGTCACTGTGATAGTCACTACAAGCGAATTATCGTAATTCACTTATCCCTATATAATGATAGTGCAACCAAGTAGTAGTAGAGTGAACTCAGTGAGAGAGCTCTATTGCTGCTGGTTGCTTTCCCGTTAGTTGAATTCCCCGAGTTGCTATCTTTCTCTTGTGCTTTGCCTCAGTAGTTCAAGGCGATGCAGTCAACTGCAACAAATGGCGCCCGATAAGCGGCCTGGGAGAAAGGCCATAAGCCCCTCTCAGTAACATCCTCCGTTGAAGATCGTCTTGAACCAAAGCGTAAGGGTCGAACTTGTAAATTGAGAGTTAAAGTGTGGATGATAAGTGATAGAACTTCAGGCTGATGGAGAGGGAAGTGATGTGGCGGCCAGAATTGCCATCTTTCTCTTGTGCTTGCCTCAGTAGTTCAAGGCGATGCAGTCAACTGCAACACTACCCAACTAAACATTTCTAAAAAGCTTATCAATATAGCAATTTAATCAGACTAAATATAATTGCTTTCCTGTTAGCCTAGCTCAGCGTTGAAGTCAACATGGTGAAAGGTGGGACGTCTAGTTTCAGAATATATTACTACATAGCAATTATAACCTGACAATCACCCTTACTCCATCAGCAAGGACAAGGCAATAGGAAAATACCATATTATTATGGATTATCCAATGCAGGGGTATCCAAACTACGGCCCGCGGGCCAAATGCGACCCGCGAAGCCACTTCATCCGGCCCGCGAAGCCATTTTGTCAATGATGAAAATAATTATATTTTTGGTATATTTACCAAAAATTTGTTGATTTGGTAGAATGTAGCATATCCCAAAACAATCACATTGCGGAAGACGTTCGGTCCTCGATATGTTCTGTAATTGCTTATGTGGCCCTCGGACAAAAATGTTTGGAGACCCTGATCTAATGGATAGTGTGCATTCAAGTTTCACATGCCTGCCTGCGTGCCTATTTGTAATACGAATTGATTATTTTCATAAATTCCAAAAAGTTCCGCGGCGCACCTGAGGATCTCTCGCGGCACACAGTTTGAGAACCACTGGTTTAAGGTCACAATGCGTTTTTATTTCAAGTTCAGACTTGTTCTAGTCACATCAGATTGTGGAATTACTGCCGAGTGTGGTGTGGACAAGTCAGTCAACAACAGCCCATGTTTGCGCATTTTGCGAGACTAGGTCCTTGTGAAAAACGCAAAGTGTGACGCTTACGCATTTTTTTGTGGCACAAACAGTCACAATCGGGAAGCAGAGGATCAGCCCGAAGTCCGATTTTTTAAAATACTTTTTACCCACTCCGACTACTCTAGATCAACTCCTTCCGCCTATGCAGGCCTGGTAGTGGCAGAAGTGTTTAAGATTAGTTCAAAATATGTTGGAATAATACGCTCACTTTCTCAAGAAGGACACTAGGCATACCGAAATTGTTAAAGTGTATTAACAAAACACATGGGCGTCCGCAGAAAGTTTTCCAGAGGGGGCAAAGTCGACATTTTGGTTATCTTTTTCAGTTTGTTGGCGATGCAACGTTAATGGACGTACACAAAGAAGAGAATGTCCAATGTTACGGCAACAGCTTCATCCTTGTAAGAAAACTTTACAGTGAGCAAATGTTTTAGTGAGCCAGGATTTTTTGAGACTGAGTTAGCCGTGTTCGAAATGAATAATAAACTTTGTGAATTTTTAGAATAAGTGTACAATCTTGTGGAAATACGAAAAATCTACACATTTGATTCAAATATCTTCTCCTTGTTTTCGTACTTTTCCAATTATTCAGAATGTTGCAAGTTGAGATTTCACTACGCAAATGGTTTGGTGGTACTGCGCATTTGCGCACCTTTACAGGAAGCCAGGGGCGCAACCAGCTCTTCATTTCGGGGGGGGGGCAATTTTCATGAAATTTCATTCGATGACGTCATCGTGATTATTCAACCATTCAACCGCGGTACAACTTTTTCGCAAACGGTCACAGATAAAGTTCTCTTCGCAGCATTTCCGAAAAAGAGAACTTTTCAGTTTTTATCAAGATGCAGACCGAACATCAGGACAGAGTAAAAGTTAATGGCTTAACACAAGCACCTGGTTCCGTACTCAACTAGTGCACTCATGGCTTTAGTGTGGTAGATGTATAGGCTACTAGTAAACCTGCCTAATTTTTCGTCTTGTTTTAGCAAATTCATCAAATCCATTATCTAGATCAGGGGTGGTGAACCTGCGGCCCGGGTGAACATTTGGTATGGTCCGCAAGTAGGGTTGTCAGATGGCCGGTATTTCATCGGCCTGGTCAGTATGTTACTGTTAATTTGGCAGAGGCCGGTAAGAAGCCAGTATTTTAAAAACTAGTGCCTGAAGCCGGTATTTTGAAAATAAAAAAATTACAGTAATTGTGAAAAGAGCTAACGCAGTACTTCTTGTATTATAATGACTCCAGCAGTGAATCTTGTCAGGAAACTTCCTTCCGGGAAGTTCATTTAAGGGCAAATTGTTATTTGTGCCTTAACAATACTGATTGCCTCCCAGTTTTCCCTCTTTCTATTAGCATTTTCCGTCACCCCAAACGTAATCTGTATGAACGTATTTTCTGGCAATTAGTCGTGTAACCGGCTTAGGTGGGTTTGTTGTCTGAACTAAAACCGTAGGTAATTCCAGGCACAATGCACAAAAATCATAGAAGTGGACAGGCGACAGTGACATTGCAGAGACCAGCCAACCTTTCACAGTCACGCGAGCTGCATTGAATAGACACATTATTTTGTCAGCGGACAATAACTGGCCCAAGCAAGGGCCAGCGAATCAACGGGGAGGTCATCTCTCAGCCGGTCGTAGTTGTCCAGAAGATAGTAAGAAATTGTTTGAAGAGTTTCAGGTGAGTTGCAAAATGGTTGCTGCAAACTGAAGAGAATGTAGCACGCAAGAAATTATTAGTTTTTTTAAATATTGTAGTTCATACACGCAATACTACCGTAGAAAAGCAAATACCATCAAATTGAATTTTAGGATGAAATTGAATGATTTTGCGGCCCGCCAGCGATAATGCACAATTCATGCGACCTGTAATAGGAGATGGGTTCCCCACCACTGATCGACATATTTGAAACTTCAGTCGAAAATATTTGCTGTGAGATAATTTCTGCAGACAATATTGGGAGGGGTGAAGTTGTCAAATACAAGAAACTGGTATGAATGTTAGGATATATTTAATCACTGATGCTATTGTCTCAACCGTAGATACGAGACTTCGCCTTCCAACTGAAAGACTCTTGAAAGGAATGCATGCAGGAATGCAGCTTTAACTTTATTACGAATAGTGGGGCCAGGCTCACCACCAGAGGTTGGTGGGCCTCGCAACTTTTGCCAAGACCACCGAAACAACACCTAATAACTTTGAAGACCTGGTGAAATTCGAATTTCCTTTGCAACGTTACAGCATGGCTGTGAAACACCAGCAAGCGTTAAGCACTGACCATAAAATGCAAAAATTCTTAAATCGTAGCCTACAGTAACCCCAGACAAATGTAAAGCTAACACAATATTAACATACTATGCTGTTTCTATCACCAGACATGGTCACTGGCTGCAAACTTTGCTCCACTGATGTGATAACAATGCAGTATTTATTGTTGACGTTTCGAGAGGGTATGCAAACTCTCTTCCTCAGAAGATAGGCAAGAAACAAAATCAAAGCTTACACACACACAGCATTTCCGAAACTTTTCAGAGTAGTACACGAACAAAAGGATAAAAAATGCTTTCATCTTTATTCTTTGAAAGTTTCGTAGAATGTCAAAATTGCTATACAATGTTTTGAAAAATTTCGGGGAGGGTAAATGCCCTCCCCGGATGCGCGCCTGGAGGGAGGATGGGTTGCAAAAAATGCTTTTCGCTGGCAGCAATGCTTCTTTGTCACTCATGTTTCTTTACACATAGTACAAACCAGGGGTTGGCAAACTTGTTCAATAAAAAAGTCATTTGCAGAAATCCAAAAAAACGGCGAGCCGCAAAACCAGCTTGTAGTGTCAATAAAAATATGGTAAAGAATGCAAGTTTTACATTAATTGATGTACAGTAATTGTCAGTATTACAGTACGTTTTTGTTTGATTTTCTAGTCCCCGAAAATTTGCACAGTACGTTGTTGAAGCTGTGCGAATTAATTCTCCCAAGTTCATTTTTCAGGTTTGCACGATAGTTTGATTTTACGAACTTCATTACAGAGAAAAAAAAACACAACAATATGTTGTGCTGTACACAGAAATGAGTTATACACTGGTATTTTAAATTTTGGGTATTTACTTTCTTGAACCTGTCGCCCGAAATTAAGCGCAGAACGGCATTGACTAAAGTTTTTTTGAGCCAGATTTTCTTGCATTTCGGTAAGCTTTGTTTCTACAGCAGACACGTTGTAACAAACGGTTTGCTAACTGGACAGCCATCACCGATACATTGACATTGAATGGATTTTCAAGGAATACAAAGCATGGTTTTGACTCTTGGAAATGGTCAAATCTGGCTTGGAACTTCTCCAGTAGTCTCACAATTTATTTTAGCATTCTTCCACTTTGTGGTCTGCAATTGCCTTTTTGCGAAAAACGTTCATTCTCATTCTGACATTGAGAAAATGAAAGAATGCTTTCGACGATATGTGAAAAATTAAAATTTTTAATTTTCTTCTGGGAACTTAAGTAGCCTAACTTGCGATTTAGGTTCACTGTCGTTGTTATGAAAGCGCGCAGACTCCTTGGCGACCATGAGTGTTCCCTCAAAGGTGCGCAACTGCGCAGAACTACCAGAGCATTTGCGCAGTGAAATCTCATTCTTGTGCACTTGCAACATTCCAAATTTGATATCGTATATACATCGCATAGACCTTTCGATACGTTTCACTGGTTGTGTGTCTACATGGTCGTGAAGTTGCATGCGCACTGGAACAGACATTTGCTCAATGTAAAATCTTCTTACAGGGAAACTGCTCGTCACTGACTTCACGAATTTGTGTAAACGTATTGATAAATGAAACAAACGTTAAATATGAGGCAACAACTCTAGCTATTTGCGATAATGCTATTCATCTAGTCTAGCAGAGCCACACAAAATATGTCGGCGACCCGCAACTGGCTTACCTGTGTGGCTTACCGCTATCAGCAGTCACTGTCTCAATACATTACCTGCCAAGATACCTGCGTTCAACAGTTACATGCGGCAAAACGCATACTACCGTGACTTGAAGTGCATCTTCGCAGATTGTTACGCAACAAAGACCAATAGTAGAACAATTGGCTCGCGAGTTTCGCAACCTGTATCTGCAGGCAAAGAAGCGGATTTAGTGAACTGTAAGCTCATAACTGCATGTTACCAAAACAGTGAACCTGACTCTTGTGCAGTGTGAGTATCGTATCGGCAAATAAACTGTCAATGCAAGAATTAACCCAACTAATTAGAGTTAAACTGCTGATTTCACGTTTTCCAGAATTTTTTCCTTCTTAGCCCAATTTCCAGGGGTAGGCAAATGCCCGTCTTGCCCCCCCTCTGCGGACGCCCATGACAAAGCACAGCTGGAGCCGAAGTGGAGTCGGAGCCATTTCATCTTCACAAGAGCTTCGCAGCCCTGGGCGAACGGACACTGATTATGTGAATCCAAAACGTTTATTTGCATAAGCATCATTTTAATTTTGCACAGGTTTCTTTTCACGTAAAGATTCAACGCAGTATGAGCGCTGAATTACGCAATACCCAATGATTGGCTACATCAAACAAGCATTGTGACGACTTTTTCGCAATTCTTACATGGTAAAACATCCTACCAATTCTGTTCAAAACCTTCAGGACTTGTAAATATTCAACTATCCAAATCCTTTTGTACTTTGCTTATCCGTTTGAACATAGCTTATTAGAGACAACTTAAGTAAAAGTACGCGTACGTCAGCACATTGCAGAAATAACCGTAGAGCATCTGTGAAGAAACGTTTTTATAGTTGTCGTGAATTTTTCGGCATAGGAAGAGCTTTGATGGGCTATATACTTTCCGACCCCGAACACTCGTACGTACAAAGTGTGCCTTGCATTATTTAATCTTTATTTCAGCAGAAGATTGAAGAACCGGTGAGAGCAATGTCAGTCCTAAAGTGCAAGCTACTTTGCACAAGCGCTTTCAGCTTCTTTCCACAGAGTCTGATTTTTATTTTTCTTTACTACAGTTTTGCAGTTACTCATTCCTACTACTGCGAACTGCATATCTGCCTTTGATTTTGGCTTTTCAAACAAACTACAGCTCGCTGTCCACCCACGAGGCTTGTTCAGCAAAAGCAATGAAACATCGTTTGCACAAGAGACGCTCATGGATTTGTTTGCCAACATGACCATTTTATTGTTTGCTAGGCTGTGTAATCATGGCAAAAGAATAATTCCATTCAGGCAAAAATGTGGGCAATCACCATTGGCAAGAAGCAGGGGCGTATACTCCAGGGTGTGTTAGGTATGCGGCGCACACCCTGCGAAACTGAACATGACGTGACAATTTCCAGATCGTACGATGAAGGTAAAATCACAAAAAAATATAAAGATAATCATGTACGTTCCATCCCGAAGGTGTGCGCCACATATATGTACGTACTCGACTGCTCCCGTATTCGAAGAGCATTTGCAGTTGTGAGCTGCGCTGTTCCAGGGCTGAAGGGTTGAGTGAAGTTTATGCCCTGTTGCTTCTTTCTGACAAACCAGGTTGTGTGACATTCCAGGGGCACACCAGCAGGACTTGAAAACTTGTAATTGACAAGACATTCGCGCAGAGACGCAGCTTGTTTTTGCAGTTGTGACCTGCGCTGTTGCAGGACTGTGGGTATTTTACTCCCTAGTTGTTTCGATTCAGCAACCATGGGTGTGCGGCATTCCAGGCGCACACCTGGATTCGACTGCAAGAGATTTGTGCAGACTGTTTTTGCAGTTGTAAACTGCGTTGTTGTAGGGCTGATGTTTCAGCAAATCTTGAACTTTATAATCTTTGAAAACTATTTATCTTTGAAAATACATAATCTTTGAAAACTATTTCACGCGAATGGTAGTCGATTGCAGCATCGTTAAATTAGTGAGTGAAGTCAAAAATAACTGTGTTAAGTATTTCCAGGAATAACAATCGCCTGTCCAAAATGATAAGACACCCCTTTCCCTAGTATGGATGTGTGATATGATCAGCTATAGTTGTTTGTATTCTCGATATATTGAGTCAATGCGACTGGTACAGTTGTAGCTGGTAATTTGTGACGTTACTTAAGACCACCAGTGTGGTGCGAAACAAAAGCTCCTTTCATTGAATGACTGTGAAAGGAATGTTATGCGTGTGAGACAGTAGCATGTCACTGTAGCATAGCAATATACAGAAGTCTCACCATTGGTTCGGAGTAGAGAACTATAATATCTCATAACAATTCGTGCAGCCGAGAAAAACGTAATGCTCTTTAGTCTTTATAAAATCTTTGTTAGGAGTTGCAGCACCAACGAATGATAGTCACGAGCCACCTCTGATTGTAATATGATAATCACAGTAATGTCGCATCTACAGATTGGTGAATAAATGAAAAGAGTTACAAGAAATCCATAACCGAGGTGTCCCGCTCTGACTAAAGAACCACGTTGACTTCTCATGGTTTCCATAGTTTTACCGTGCCATACTATCGCTCCTTCTAGACATGGCCGTGTTGCTTCAGTAACCTCTCCGATTCCAAATAAGATTAACGGTCGTTAACAATACTTACACATTGACGAAGGAAACTGTAGTGAATTATAACATCAACATGATGTATATATGATGGCAAAAGGTGAGTTCGCAAGCCCAACAAGGAGCAAAAGGGCATCTTGACAAAGTGAGATGCGCAGTATCACTTGGTGCGCAGTATCACTATTAATCATTTATGCAGAAATGTCTCACTGAAACATTAAACCCAATCGTTGAGACCACATAAATAAATAAACTGGTGATCGAAACACCTACAAGGCCAACAACAGTGCTATCTACTGCCTAATAGGATAAATCAGAAACAAATTCGATTTCAAACCAAATACCACTATTTATTTTCGAATGATTAGCGATGAACTCTTGCAAAATCCGCCACCTTCTTCAGAATTGACGTTGTTTTGGACGCACCCTGAGCCAGGGTTGCCAACTCGTCTTCACCAAAAAAGCCAGACCTTTTGCCAAAAAGAGCCAAAATAAGCCAGATAGCAGTTTTAAGACATATGCACATAAAACATGCATTCGCAAACACAAAACAGATATTAAAACTCAGCAGAAACATCGATATAACACATTTCCAATATTAGAAGAATTTTGTTTCCCCGTAATTGTCGTGTGTTTGTTTCTTATTGAATACATCGAACATTTTTGAAGCAACAGTAAAATCTTTGCAATATTCTTTGTACCCTGCATGCACATAGACACTCGTCAGAATAGATTTGTAGTGGATATGCAGCTCAGAGATTGTTTTGCCAGAGCCAAGCCTTTCCGACCGAAAAAAAGCCAGAAAAAGTCAGATTTTGTCTGGTTTTTCTTGATTTACAAAAAAGCCAAGAGCGTTGAAAAAGCCAGAATTTCAAAATCTGGCTTCAAAAAAGGCAAATTGGCAACCCTGCTCTGACCTTTTGCTTTCTACAGGCCTGGCGTGCAAATATTCAGGAACTTTGTGAGTGGACGGCAGAAGACTTTCATTTCGTAATCTGGAAATCTTAAACTCTTCTTTCCAAAGCCCCACTCTTGTACTTCCGCACGCGTTTCATCCCAGCATTCGAACGGAACTGTCCCTTATCCTTTCAGTGATTTGCGCTAACGCCATTTGCGTCGAAACGAAATTGGTGTGAAGTACATGCATACATGGGCGCAATTTTGTTGTAAAATGTGGGGGGCAGCTTGGTGTGAAACCAATATAGTCATCGGCAGTGGTGGACTTAGCGTTGGGGGGCCCGAGGCAAGGCTGAAAAGGGGACTCTCTAGTGACGTCACCATGCTCATCCAACCGTGATAAGATCTTTTGATAACGCCTAGGAAGTTGTATGCGGACCACACAAGGCCACTTTAAAAGGCACTTTTGAAAGCAGAGTACTTACACATTAGAGTTGCTGTTGGGAGCCCCTTCAAAGAAGAGTAATTATGCATTACAGTTGCTACTGGGGGTCCTTTTGAAAGCAGAGTGCTTAGGCTATGCTTTGCAGTGGCTGTTTTGGGCTCTTTTTGAAAGCTGAGGTCTTAGGTTAGGCATTAAAGTTGCTGTTGAGGGCCCTTTGAAAGCAGAGTGGGCCTACCTTCACCTTGCAGTTGCTGTTGGGGGCCCTTTTGAAAGAAGAGTACCGGCATATTGCAGTGGCTGCTGGGGGCTCCACTGAAACCAGCGTACTACTTATGATCTGCTTCGGAATATATTACAGTGTATAAGAGCATAATAAGTTGTTCACCAAAAATGAAGAAAATTTATGCGCGAAACACCTTGAGGGGGCTCCTACAAAGGGGGGGGGGCGAGGCAAGT
>Ga0210059_1004938_pt1 | contig 21466 bp, 9 predicted proteins | sample Ectturendosymbi2_FD_188042 | JGI IMG/M metagenome (GOLD analysis project Ga0210059, IMG submission 188042) | Ecteinascidia turbinata endosymbiont from Florida, USA - Sample 2 (SPAdes) (version 2) | ecosystem: Host-associated > Tunicates > Ascidians > Unclassified | place: Key West, Florida...
ACAGGAGTGTTGAATAATTGAGGAAAAATGAAGATTTGTAAAAAGCATCAGACATTTGAAGCGATCGAATAAAAAAGTTGGATGAAGATGTGCATCGTATAAAAAATCGATATAAGTTGTTTCTTAGAAAAACATTTTGTCATCAGAACAAAAACATCTTTATACGTCTCAGAAAAAGCAATAACATCTCACCTACGCCAATTTTTTATATTCACCTGGAATAAATCTGGACCAACACTCCCCTTATCGCAGTTCTCCTTCACGCAGCAATTCAAGGTGAACGACCTAGAGTAACCTCAATGAGCGCTTTTGTTGTCGTCACGTGATTCAGAAAAAATGTCGGGATGGCGAAAGGACAACATTCCGTTTGTGCTGTGACGTTGCTGTTGACGTGTGTCGTTGAGTATTTGTTTGTGGAGGTTGCAGATTTGCGTTTGTGGAAAAGGTGCGAGTTTGTCATAAAGCAAATTATTTCAAAGTAGTAAAATTGTAGCTAGAAACCTTCATTATTTTTCCAAAATTGGAATTTGGATGATGTTTTTTCTTGCAACTAACTAGTTAAACTTTAACTACTGCCACTGGCACGTAGTGACAGATTGGAACCTACTGTATTGATAGTAGAGAGTCACGAGTGATAGGACGTATGGTTTACGTCTCCATTAGAGTTACGTAAGGCTACTACCTTCGTACGATTACCAATCTAATATGCCTACTGAGGACTGTAAGTTGTCTGTAGTGTATTGGGGTATAAATGCAGCCCAGCCTTGAACACTTGTCAAGCTTTTATTTATGTAATTTCATAATACCTTGGTTGCTTGCCGAATATAATATAATTTAGAAGGTGTGTATGGATTACACATGTGTGAACGGAACGTTACGTTTAAAATTTATCCTAATTGTCAAAGGAAAATATGAAGCTGGTAGTGCATAGGCTACCTTCTAACTATTAGGACTGGGTTCTTGTAAATGTTGGCCACTGACCCTTGATGCAGCTCTGCAGTTCCAAGCAAGTAGCATTAGTTACTGATATTATTCCATTGGTATATACAGTCGCGCTTAAAAGTTTAAGACCACCTGCCTAAAATTTGGATTTGAAAAATTGTCTCATTTGCTTTGTCACATTGCTCTTTTTATGTCAACCAACAGGGTTGGTTGACTAGATGACCGCCACAGTCTTTCACCAATCCTATATGACACAGAGCCCGTCTTTGTTTACACTGATCAGCTATTGTGCCATTGTGTTTTCATTTGCTCTAAGTTTCGCTGGTGATTGGCTTACTGCATGCAATGGCTTTTATGGTGCTTCTGCTTGTTGGCTGAGTCATATGAAACAATAAAACATAACCATTATGTTGGAAGAACATCAGCATTGTTACATAACTGATGCTTCTATCACAACCTGTAAGAGTGAGCTTTTTAATGATTTGGTTGTCTTAGAAGCAAGAATGTTCAAAATTATTGCAAGTTTTGCTGCTGAAAATATGGGCTAAAAAAGTGGATTATCAGGTGTGAAGAGATAAAAAATTATTACATTTCATGAAGAGGGGCGCACTCAGAAATGCAAATATCTAAAAAGCCGAAGTTCAGTCAAGACTGCAATTAATTCAATAATACCTTCCTCCACTTTTAAGTAGTCTAATCAAGGTGAAGCTTTGCGAAGGTATTTCTCTTAGTTTTAATGAAAGGTGTAAGCCTATGTTTTGGGGCAGGTTTATAGGCTCTGAGCCCAAATTAATCATTGAAATGACATTTTATGGTAAATGTACTGACATCTGCACCTGTGAGCAACAAATCTGATAGATTCTTTTTGCTCAAAGTGGTAAGCGTGCTACCATCTTCTGCATCATGTGATCATATCTTTGACTGGTAACCTTGGGCCTACCAGCCCTGATCAAGTCCTGAAAACTACCAAACGTTTTGAATCTGTTGACTGCCTGATCAACTGCAGTCTTGCTGAACTTAAGTTCTCTAAATAATGGCCTTTCTGAATACCCTTCTTCATGCAATGTAACAAATTTTGACCTCTTTGCAATTGATAACCCCTTTTTGCCCATGTTTTCAGCAGCAGAACTTGCAACAATTTTGATTATTTTTTGTTTCCAATACAGCCAGATTGTTAAAAAGCTCATTCTTAAAGGTTTCAACAAAAGTCTCAGTTACGTAACAATTCTGTCTTCAATGCAGTTGCAAAAAGTGTCTGTAACCCTGTGATTACGCTGGCTTCATGCCTTGTACTACGTTCTGTCTTGTCTGTTTTTATCAACCTGCGTTCTGCAGAGTGTGTGTTCATACTATGGACTTCGTGTCTGGTCATAAACGAATAAATTAATATCAAACTAACTGTTCTTCCAAAATAAAGTTTGATAAACAACAAATGATAAAACAAATGAGAATTTTTCTGACTTGTTGTAAATATGCAAATTTTAAGCAGGTGGTCTTAAACTTTTGAGCGTGACTGTAATCATTTGCTCCATTCCCAGCTTTCATTCATGCTGAGTACATTGCACTTTACCCCTGTTGGCTTCACAGCTTTACAGGCTATGGGCAGTTGTCATGTTGAGACAATGCCTATATGGTATAGTTATAAGCTTGCAAAAAACGTATCAAATGCTGCACAACATGTCAACATATAACTTTGGAATGGAATCTTAGATTAAATGTTACAGAAAGGATAAAGCAGACATGTTATACCCATTTTATAGGGTATCAAATTGCCTTTGTCTTAAAAATAGTGTTTAAATGGGTGCAATAGAAAAAGCAGATGTTCGTCAGTGGGGATAGCCTTAATGGATGTGTGATGACGTCACCAGAGTAGCGAGAAACTTGTTACACAATAAACAGAGGCAAAGATACAATGGAAAAAATATTTTGTCATTGCAATTCAATATAACCTTCCCCAAGCATGTAACGCCAAAAAGTTGCGATGTTTTGAATTTGCCTGATTTCACAATTGTTGAAACCTATTTTTGGGTCCAACTGGAGGTTGCTACCAAGAATGGAATAACTTTGGTGTGAGAGTGACAGTGGCTAAAATTAGGCCTAGGCTAGCAAGAAATATTATTCTTACTATTGTTGTGGCATCATTACTTATCATAAAATATCGTTTTTTTGTGACTCTGGTTACATCATTTAACATCCACTACTGATGGATATCTATCTGTCTTTTACAGGGCACCTGACTTTTAAACGTTATATCTGGAAACAGCTCATGTCAGAGGGAATCCATGAATTTTGAAACAACTAGACCAAGAAATATGAGAAATGACCTACCTGCTACCCACCTAGACGTAATAGTGCACCTAATAGTGCAATTTTTCTCTGCAAACTTTGCAGAGAAAATAAGCCAAGAAATGGTTCCTTTCCAATCAACATGCTCAATTTCAAAGGCATGGACACTGTAAAAATGACAACACAATGGTTGTCACAATGGACAGTGATAGAGTGTTTAAGAAAAGGTTTCTTGTGATGAAGGACAGTATAAAATATTTGCTATATACCAATGCTGAGGAAGCTTGGTGACAAAAATGGAGCATGGTACAATTTAAAATCTTATGTATGAAAAGCATGTTGATTGGCACTAATACTGTAGCTTGTTAGAACAATAATCTTGTGATGTAGTAACAATTCATTATTTTGTGAAATGTAGCCCATCTGTGCAACCCTTTGGAGTCATGCTAAAACAGTATTGCAATGGATGTAATTATCCATTATAGTCAGTTTTCTTCAAATAAATCATGTTTTTGGATGATTCAAATCTTTTTATTTCACTAGGCCTAAAACAGATATGCTGAATATAGCGCAGATGCAAAACGAAGCTTGCAAATATGAACTCATAATGGACTTTTAAAGAGTTACACTGCTGAACCTTAGTGAAAAATCGTTCTTATCTCAGCCACTTCAATGCTAAATTTTGATCTTTTTTTATGCTTTTTCATCATATTTTGTGGAGATTAAAAACCTAGGCTTGTTGAGATTGTTACTATGACTTTGTCACTTGACTTTCTTGTTTCAACCAGTTGTTCATATTGACTTGCCTTGCTAAATAAGAAATGTGAACAACTCTTTATCAGTCAAGAAATTTGATAGCGGTTTTATTGTTTTCATTTGCCAATTCTGAGTCTTTACGTGATGTTGCTAAGTACTTGACTCGAATCTGGTTGCATTTTAACTTTTAAAGATGTACATTTAAAAAATTTCCATAGAGCCAAAATTTTACTTGCACTGTTGCCAGCATTTTTGGTTTAATTGAAGTTAGGTATCTATGGCTAATAAACTAAAAAGCTGGCATACGCATGCTAAACGTAAATTTGCATTTTATCATACCAAAATGACTTTAACCAAGGCTGATTTGTCAAACATATATATATATACTTTGAGAGAGAGAGCCGGCGTACAATATATTCGTACTTCGATTTCGGCCTAAAAAACAGCTGTTTTCGGTTGCCTTACCAACGCCCTAGCTCCTCCGCCGATTGCGCTAGAGAGCTGTTTAAGGGCTCAAACGGATCGGCCAGTCTAGTAGATTGCACTTGAAAAAAATTTTTTGGTTGGGGGTTGTGGATTTTTTGTGAGTGACGTCATAAGTGAAGTAGTTTTGGGGTCAATTTGGCTCATGTTGCCTGGCCTAGGGCTTAACCGCTAGGCCAAAGTGTTTCACTGAAGTTTTCATTCGAAACTAGGCTCGAGTCTTTTGAGCCTTTGACCAACTTTCTGACGTTTGTGGTTCAAAAGTTATGATATAAAATAAACAAATTAATTAATTAGCCAATTAGTCAAATATTTTTACTGACTTGCATCATAATTTTTTAACCCGAAACCCCAGCAGGTCATCCAAAGTATCAAAAGACTCAGATTGTAGCTTACCACCTAACGGTTGGCGCTCAGGGCCAGACAAAGTAGATCAAGGTGGCCTAAAAGTCCTCCACTTATGACGTCGCTCACAAAAAACCCGCAACCACCAAGCAAAACATTTTTTTCGAGTGCAGACTGGAAGACTTGCCGCGTCTTTTGACGCTTCGACCAGGTCCGTAACCTGTACAAGAGCGGAGATATTCCCGCACAAAGCCACGTGCATTTAGGCGTTTTTTTCTGAAAATCCCCGAAAGCAGCCGGACGCCAAAGTGTTAATAGTACTCTTGAAACTAATAGAAGTTGCAAAAGTCTCCATTAAATTAATAAATATAAGAAGGTACTGGTACAGTCAAATATTAGACAAGGAAAAAACAATGAAAAAGTATTAGGATGATACCAATGTCAAGAACTGCAAATAATTTAAAAGTGCTTTGTGAGATAAAAGTGTAATGCTTGCTAGTACAGACATTGTAAAAAACTGCTCACCTAATGTTTAGTGGGATTAGCTGGGCAGAAATCGTTTTTGTTAGCATGCGTGTAAACCTGATCAGACTATCTGATGTACTGTTTAACACATTCACTACTGGTTATGAGGTGACTGGGATTCATCACTTTGCTTCTGACATATGAGGAACATCGTGTTTAGACTAAAAAGCTAACTGTTGCATTCTGGCACTAGCTTTTACCTCTTTGAACAACGAGAATGCTTGGACTTTGGCCTCTGTACAGAAGAAAGTTTTTGTCACTTAATTATGGCGTGGTTATCATTGGAAGGATTTCACATTTTGTATGTGGTCAAGCAAGAAGGCGACTTTGAGGAGCTGTTAAGTAGTTATTAGTTGTAAAAACATTTTCTGTGTTCTTGGAAGGTTGTAGACCAGCAGTTAGTTGGATCATGATGTCTTTTATGAGCGATTGCTAGCATCATGTGGAAAATAATTGATTTTACACCATTTTTTGCTCCTTCAGGTTTTTGTAATTTCCAACCTTGCTGAGTTACCTGACATGCCTTTCATGAAAGCAGGCTAGTAGTGCATGTAACAGGCAACTTTAATCAGTGTTAATGGCCACATGTATATGGTTTATGGTAAATTAGTGTGAAGGTCATGACAGTAGGTTATTGACTGTTTGAACCAATTGATGCAATAACAGCTCCCATCTTAGAAAAGTATCATCACCCAATTGTTGTAACATCTTATCCAACAGTAAACTCATTTCAGCCTTCTTACGTAGCTGACAACATTTTGTTCACCTACACTTTTTTTAAATGTGCATTATCTGCAGCTTGCATGGTATAACTAACTACAAGCAGCATTAAGTATTTATATCTAAGAATGTTTTAAGCGAACAGTGTGTTTGAATTCTTTGTTTTTGACCCATTTTTTTTGTGGAGCATTGGAGTGAAAGTTGATTTCTTTAGGGGTCGTGTTCATGGTTATTCACACAATATTTGGAGTGTGACATGTGTACGGATAATAGGGTATGGAGTAATTAAACTTTGTGGTAAGTGTGGAATGCTTCACTGAAAACTCATGTATTCTCAGCAAAAACCTATGAGATTTTGACTTGGTTCAATATCAGTGAATGATGTGAGAATAGTTTGTTTGAAATCAGAAAATTCAATTATTCCTTTATTTTTTTATGATATGATCGACACAGGTATATTTCATAAAAAAGGGTGTGTGTAAAGCTTTACCATTTTCATCATGTCTTCCGTGCATCCAAAAGTCCTTGATTTAAAAAGTGACAAGGACTCAGTACTCAGTGGTAAGTCAGCTACCAAATACATTCACTAGCCATAATTTGATATAAGTTGTACTTGGGATCACAAGTTTTGCAGGGCTTGGCTTTTCTATTTCAAAACTTGTTGAAAGTAAATGGTGATCATTGTTGTTCTTTTTGTTCTATATAGGGCTGTAGCACATCTGGGTTTAGCTGTACAAGTGCTTGCATCATTATTTTTTTCTCGACTTCCTGTACACGTCTATTGTGTAATTTCTTTTGCAGATTTTTTTCACCCCTTATCTATAATTCATATAATATTATATTCTGAGTCAGAATCATGGTCCATATCACAAGGGTTTAATCGAATAGCAAAAGAACACAAAAATGTTTAGTCATAGCACATTACACCTATGTTAGTTGATAAATACAGTCAACATCAAGAGGAGCAACACACTGAAACAGTGCATTAGCTATAACTACATTCAGTCATCATCAAACAGGAATCTGGCAGTAGGAGAGAAATAAAAATATTCTAACATCAGGTTCTGAAGTAAGCAGCTAAAAAAATTGGATAGTGGTGCACAGCAGCACACAAAAGCATGAAAATAATTTTGATCAAGATTTCAAATGTTTTTGAAAGATACTGAGCTTGAGGCAAACAACTGTTGGTTTTCACTAAATTTAAAACAAGATTTGATGGTTTGTATGTTAATAGTTTTATATAATCACACCTTATACGTACTTGACTTGCACATATTGTCGACATGCTTGGGGTGATAGGTAAATCTCAAGAAAATACAGAAATCATCAGGTACCATGAAGAACATAGAAGGTTTTGGTTTCTATGTAATTGCAAAGGCAATTCTGAAGAAAAACAAACAAAAAAGCTACGCACCAGCAACTACTTCTGCAATTGGTCACCGTCATGCAGGAGCATTAAATAGTGAAGGAAAAACAAAGGTTTGTGAAAGGCATCAGATCTCTGAAGTGATTGAATAAAAAAACTTAGATCGGCATGAACATCGTTGAATACAGCCATACAGATAGTTTCTGAACAAGGCATCAAAGGTCCTGTCATAATGGTTAACCTGGTGCAGGCAAACACATACATTTCTGAGTATGTAATGCATGATTCGGTAGGCATCGTTGTAAGCAACTTGAAAGCGTTTCATACTAGTGTGTGTGTATTTCCTGCACAATCGGCAAGCACATATTGACATGCAATAGGTATGGAATAGTGTTTTTTACTCCAGCTAAGCACTGAGCAAAGGTGCCTCTGAGCTTGTTTGCTGCACACTACAGCAATAAGGAGTCATGCCAATCATACCTGCCAATCAGTGAAAGCAACAAGATGAGGTTCATGCCAAATAAATTAACCTATGTGTATGTAATAAAAACATGCATGTGATAGTATTAATTTCTCTTTTGGTGGTATGTTCTGCAACATAGAAAAACCCACACATTTCACACAGTGTTGTCATTGTTTTCTAAGTCATCTTGCAAAGCATTACACAATGCAGCATAGCAAGAGCGAATAAAGTTCTGGTAGTAACTTTATCATAAGCCAAATTTTTGATTTAGTGACATCAAACAAACATGACCAACGAAGTTCACCAGAGTAAATGTTTCATCAGCTCTTTTTCATGTTAACAACTTGTGACAGTAGTTGAAGCTTCGAGCGACTCACATTAAAACACCCATCACCAACTTGATTGAACTACTTGACTGTTATCAAACTTGTTGCCAGAAATTTCAAAGAATGTAATGCAGCTGATTTTGAGAACAAAATCACTGGTTTGTTGAACTTCACAATGAAGTCTTGATGACCAGAATTGTTTCCTGTCAACATACAAAAGATGATAGATTTATATTTGAATAAGAGTTTAGGAGTGAGGATGTATAGTGTTATATGGAATCGATTTCTTTTAAATAAGTTTTGTTCGATTATAGTGAAGAGTAATGTATGTTGACTTTGGATGAATTCAGTTGTTTTTGCAAGCATAATACTAAATTATACAATCTTTAGATTCGTGGGTGGATGTGGATCAACCTGATATTGAGTCTAATGGGGAAAAAAGACTTGTGTCTGAACATAATGGTGATTTGGAGCGATTACTTCATGAAGCTCAACGTGAGGGATCTACTCCATCCAACTCCCAATGCCCCTCAAATACAAGTTCCCATGTCAATAGGTACATTGGAAAGCCACAGGCGTGTTGAACTGTTAGTACATTAGTGAATTGGTAACGATGTGTTGAAGATGGAAAAGGTGCACGAAAATACATCTTCTGCGTAGCGATTGAAAATTGATAAAAATAAATAACTACTATGTTCAATATCCATCAATTTTCGAAGATCTGTCAGAAATACATTAAAGCACGATTCTGAAGCAATTATTTTTGCCGTGGGTATTCCTGTTGAAAATAGCATACTGTTAAACATTTTGCACGAGCCAGTGAATGGTGTTGTACTTGTTTTGCACCAGGGGTGGGAATCTGCGGCCCGCGTGAACAATTAATATGGCCCGCCTCAGAATTTTTTTTACCCAAGTTAGAACACACCATCGCGTCAAAATGAAACTCGACGAGAAGCAGGCACGTACAGTAATTCAAGAGAAGTCTCTCTCACCCACTGACATAGTTCTCTCTTTGTTTTCCTTTGGAAGATAAAGGCAGAATTATAAGATGAAATTAATATTTTTGCGGCCCGCCAACGATATTCCACACTTCATGCGGCCGGTGATAGCAAATAGGTTCCCCATCCCTGTTTTAGACAAAATACACGTAGATTGGTTGATGGTATACTTTCACAAGGTGTGAATAATCCAGTATTTTTTGTGTTTCAGTCCGCCTTGCCCTGGAAGCACTTGTAACAGCGCAGCAGTGTCTCCCCGCGTCAGTGGAAACAACTCCCCGACCGGTCGTTCTACAGTTACTCCGGTAATTTCAGATCTGATGTTTGGTTTTTATCATTTCGCTTATTGTTATGCAGCTGTAGCACAAGATATTGTGTTATAAACCGCAGTAAAATTGGACAGCATAGCAAATGTTGCGCAATGAAGGTGGTTTCGACTTCATTAAACGACAACTTATTGTGGAATTTCCATTTTATCAGCGTCGCTGTCAGTCAGACTTATGCAGGACCACGCCTATATTGTAGCGGATGTTTGGCTTTTCCGAGAAATGCTTTCTACTGCGGCTCCAGTACACTGTGTTTGTTCATCTCTTTAAGTAACAGATGGCGTGATTGATGCTCGATGCTCTCGGCCATAGATCCAAGCGTCATTTGATCAAATAGACAAAAAGGACCCTGTGTCTGCAAACAGCTGTATATCTTTTATCATCCACGTTGTCGTTCTACTTACCATAAAAGCAAAAATTCTACTTTCGTGCCAAGAACATTTTTATGCAGTTCTAATTCTAAGGAGAAGGTATACTTGATTGAGCGGTTGTGCCGTATGGTTGAGAATGACGTATTTCACGATTACGGAAGTGCGAGGAAGATGGCGACCGAAACAGCGTTTCAGGACTTTGCGTCTAAACCGTTTAGTTTTGAATAATCGTTTAAACTTCTCAGCAGCGTACGCTCCACTGTGTCAGGAACTAGTTGCTGACTTTTCGTAGTGTCCCTGATGCAACGTTTTCAATTCGCAGATGTATTCTTCAGTTTTTGTTTTTGGTGGTAAATGTGTATATTGCGTACGCAATGGATTTACAAAGGGAGTCAAATTTTTTTCTATTAAAAAGCTTTCTCGTTTATTTTTAACACCTAAGGCTTCTGCGGTAGTTTCAAAATATTTAGAGAAAGCCCCCGCTATACAATATCCGTCGGATGTAAGCGGCCAGATTACCTCAACTTGTCTTGCGAAACCACACCGGTCGTTCGTTTGTGAAAAGTAGACAAGCCAGGGGTAAATTTGCGGGAAGAAACTCTCCCATCAGTTCGCGTGCAACATCCGTCGCGAACAGTTGCCAACAAACGGTCACCGGCTTTTAACAGTTTGGAAATATCGGAGATTGCCATTTGCTACGCTGCTGCTTTCTGCAACCATTTGCGAACCCTTTTTAATTGCGCGTACGTGTTTATATGCTGGCAATCTTGTTGTTCCTGCTGTGCTGTTAATAAAGCGTTACATCCATTGCGTCTTGGCCAGGTTTTAAATATGATGCGGTTTATATTCAAGGGCGGATCACACTCAAAGACGGCTGACAATCGAATAAATACGTTTTTTCAGCAAGGCGTGCTGCCTGTGCCATGCAGACCCCAAACACACCGCGCATTGTTTTTCAGACAGCGTATCGCGTCATAAAATTACATCAAGTAGTGGTTAGCATACCTCTGAAATTCATTTCTTAGCTGGTTGTCTTGTCTGAAAGCAGGGCTGTGGAGCCGGTACTCAATTTCAGGCTCCGGCAAATAACATCTTGAGATTTTTGGCTCCGGCTCCAGAACAATTTGGTCCAAAACACAGAAGAAGCATTGTATTATTTGTATAGCTCGCTTGAACCGGAACCCAAATTACAGGCTCTGGCTCCGGTTCCACCATCTAAAAATTTTTTGGCTCCGGATCCAGCCATCCAAAATTGCCTGGGCTCCGGCTCTACAGCCCCGGCTGAAATGCATGCTTGTCTGGGTGAGCAGCAAGCGATAGCAATCCATGAGGTTTCTAAAGTATTGAAATACCGATATAGGCATTACGTCTCACAAAAACTTTATCAACTTATATATAAATATTACATACAACAGGGTTGTCAACGAAATCATAAAGAACGAATTATACACAGTTTGTGTGTGACAGGCACGTGCAAACTGTATCTTAAATTACTTTGAGTGTGCAAATGAATCGTTTCGAGCAAAAAGCGACTTACTTTCGATCAACTTTTGTATGAAAGGTATTCAGACGATTTCTGTAATGTTTTGATTGGCTACATAGGATACTCACCTGTGTAGCATTGAACTAAGAAAACTCTGCCCGAGTGACAGTAACCATGATTCCCGTTTTTGTTCAGGGGCCGTTACAGTAACGTTGCCGGGATTGTCCTGTTCAGATGAGCTTAGCTGTTTTGTGAAAAATTATTTTTAAGGGACAAAGGTTGAGGGAAACTTCAAGGAAGTTTTGGTAGGAACTGTGGCGATTATCACAACTCGCTTTGTTAATTTTAGAAAGCTCACAAATCAAGATACTATTTTGAATGGTTCTGGGGCATGGCTGTGGTTATAGAGGTAGACTTCAAAACCGCACGATGTCTCACGTTAAAATTCAAAAAATGTCGTTAACGGTTGCTTAAAAACTCTTCGCCTCTCCATAGGCATAGCCAGGGGGCCATGCCCCCCTCAAATTTTTAGCATATCTAGTCATTTTGTGCTTTGAGAGACAGTATCCCAAGCAAAACACTGTTGCTTGCCTGAAATAAAAAATGTTGGCCCCCTAAAATTTGGGCTGGCTACGCCACTGCATCTCTCCACTTTTTTTTTCTAAAAGACTAACTTGCGTTACAAAGAAGACAACGCTTAGTAGAAAAATGTATCTTTCATATTTGCCTCGCAAAATCTCCGGGTATTTGTAACTTCACAAAGCGTGTTCAGGCCAGGGGCTGTATTCTGTGTACAAAAATGGTCCACGTTCTTACGTCGACAGGTATGAATATGCTGTTTCTGTGGCACGTTTGTGGCAAATCAAAAAAGCAGCGTACGCAATTTTTTAACCACTTTGTGTTTCTGTGGAAGTTCATACAGTTTTCTCACGTAGGTTCAAAAGGTGAAGTATTAGAAAAAATAGATAGATCCATCCGGTGATTTTGCAAGAATATTTACAGAAATATGTCACATTTAAAACTCATTTTGTTGATATGCGAGGCTGCTATTTGTATCCGACCCTTTACTAAAACTAAAAAAGCACACTGCGCGTATTATAACTGTAAGTAGAAGTACAACTCATTCCTTGATGTTTTATAAATTGAACTTGCTGACATTGCACGACGTTTTCAAATTGGAAATTAAATAAGCTAATGAACAGCATATAAAACAATGAGAACTTTTTAGACTACATTTCCAAACTTGTTGTGTCGATAAAACCAGCTTGCAATTGCAACAGTAGATGTGCCAACAAAAGTCGCTTCTTACTACCGCTAGTCCATAGAAAGATTGGAAACAAATCTATAACATAACAGGAACGAGCAATATGGCAAAACGTACCTAACGCAGTCGGAAAAGACAGTGCCAGAATTCGGATACATTGAAGGGAAGAGAAAAAGCATGATCAGAAGCAGCTTTTTCGAAAAGGGCGTTGTCTCAGGTGGCTGTTTTGGGAAAAAATTGCACCGAATCGACCCCTCGGATCAGCCACTGATATATATAACAACCGTGGCTGGTATTCCAAGTTGTTAAATGCAGTACAATTCCAATTTTTCAAACCATCTCAAAATTTTCAAAACAAGCGATTGCTGCAAAAAAGTATAACGACCACAGCTTTTCCCTGCTCCGCCAATTTTGTGCGTCGCTTGTTTGCGAGCTTTTATGTGACAAGGATTACACGAGCTACTAGTTTTGCAGGACGGCATATCGAGCCTGTACGGCGATTTAGTATGTGTGATTGTGTGCCGCCTTAACTACAAACTGTTTCTCAGTTGAAAGATGTCCTCCCTGAACTGCCCTCCCAGGATACGAATGTGCAATGGATCCTGGACTGGTCAAGCAAACCTTTGAACCAGCCGCCTGAGTGAGTGGTTTTCACCCAAGTAGCTCGAGGTCACGTTGCGGTAACTCGTCAGACACGCAACCAGGGTGGGTAGATGATAAAATGGATGCCGATTTTGCGCATTTCACCTAAGGTAACCTCGCGCGATGAAAACGCTGCTCGTTTCTGCGACAAGGTAGGGTCGGGGGGAAGTTTGTGCTGCACTCGACTGATTCCGTTATAAACCTAAAGTTTTAAACCTAAACCAAACCGCTGAACCTAAAGCCCAAACGTAAAGCAAAACGGAAAATATGAAGAGAACAGTGTGGATACTTGTGCAACAACTACCACCAAAACGAAACTCCCAAAGCTGAGGGCCGAACCGAAAAGCATTGGCATACGCGCCCTTTAAACATACCTGTTAGGCTACGAGGTCGCTTCCGTCTGACTGATAAACTCAGCGTTTTATCCGAGCTGCGTCATGCCAGGCAGATCCGTAGTTACTACCTTGAGGCAGGAACGAGCAGTGTTTCCAGGGTTTTCATCGCGCGAGGTTACCTGAGGTCAAATTGACGCAAAATCGGCATCCGTTTTATCATCTACCAACCAGGGGAGGGCAACCGAGCAATTTCCCTCCCCGAAGTTTTGAAAAAGATGTTCAGTTGCTGGCTACAACAACAACTTGCAATCATTTTGCCCTCTCCGCCGACAACACATTACAATAACTTATCCCCCTCGGAAAATATCAGCTGGTTGCGGCCCTGTTAGCTCGTTGTTTGATGTTGAAAGAACTGACTGTATGAGTCATTTGCTCGTGCCGCTGTTTTGTAGAAATATCACGAGATTAACGTTTTGGTTTTGGTGCGTTCAGCTAAGCCGCCATTTGTCCGTGAATGCTATGTAGTAATACGTACGGTCGCCGCTACGATGAAAGATGTCAATGAGTTATTTGGCTGATGCACAGCAAATGTTACTAATGCGTAGTTTTTTGACGTTACTGCAAATGTTTTGCGACTCCTTTATATATATTTTTACCTGTGGGTGACGTTTATTTTTGTTTTTGAACGCAGAGAATCCCAGTTTCGCCATCCAAGGCCAAAGAAAACGCGCTTGAGTTTGAGAAATACCGACGCAATGAAACACAAGTTTTTTTCACGCGAGTTTCTTGAGATTTTTATTCCCTCGCTTATTGTGAGCAACTTACTTGCGTTTGGTATCGGGTGAGTCAAAACCAATATTTAGTTCGTTAAGGGCAATCTTGACTCTCCAACGTCAGTTGAGAGTTGTGGAATGTGTGTTTTGAAGCTTAGTGGCTTGTATCTTCAGTTTTTGTAGTTGCTACAGCGTTCGTATTTATCTAATAAGTTATATCTATCGTTGACTTCCTTCAGCAAAGGAAGAAAGCAAGATCAGAAATATATTTTAAGCTTTCAAGAAACAACTAAAACACTTGCTTAATGTCTTCGCAGGCATTTTTGTGTCCAGTGGGCACTTTGTAGAGTCACCGTAACTCTTAGTGCAGTTCCATTTAACGCACAAGGTGTTTTTTAGCACAGAAAGGCCATTACTTTTGAATTCGCGGGCCCTTTTCAGGCCCATCATCGTGGGAAGTCGCTTTTGGCACTTGGGCCACGATTTTGCTCATCACTGGTTGGAACTGGAAACGGATTACAAGAAGATGAAAAATTTATGTTACGCCATTTATTTGATAATGCCTAGCAGAAGCATGATGATCCGTGCTTTCGTAGAGGATTTCTGAAATATGTTCTTTTGTAGCATTTGGCGCAAATTGAAATTTTCAGTGGTAAACTCATTTCCACGTTTGTTAGTCAGTGTCGGTAAGTTACAGGTTACCCCGTTTTCGCGTAGCCTTTTCCACTGTCTTTGAACGATCGACCAATGAACTCTTAGTGCAATCTAGTTTCGTAGGATTCAACATTGCATTAATTGCTTTCTCAGCCAGCTAAAAGCTCGGGATAAAGGCGCTAGCTCACCGCCAAGCCCACTGCGTTTAATGGCTATGGTTGATCCGATTTCCACTTGAGAGTTTACTACTAACAGAAATTTGGTAGCTCAGGCTGCGATAGTTTGTTTTCAACGTGTAGCAATCTTTGCTTGTGTGATTGTTATGTGTTAAAATGTTGCTGTCACTGCTGTCAGCAGCGCATGTAATGAACGGCCCAGCTAAATTTTCCCGCCATCTTAGCACTTTCGGAACGTAAGTCCTGTAGTCTGAGTGGTGTTGGAGAAATAAACAACAGCTAGCCATATAACAACAACGCCGTTTTGTGGCTTTGCACCGTGCGACCAGACGGGAAGTCGTTAGTAGGAGCGAGAATTATCTCGAGAGACTGTAGCCGCCCGACTCAAGTATGTATCAACGGCTTGATTCGTGCTTAGCAACCAGGCGCGTTGTCATGTCGATTTGCGCTCTGCCACAAGGCATGCCGAGCTTGGCCTTCCCATTCATGGTTGTTGAACACAAGCGATACGGATTTACTTGACGCTAAGCGGCACTGAAAGCTCATTGGACTAGTGCTGGGAGACAGTCATGTCATACCCGACGAAATAAAGCATTTAGTAAGCCTTCCTTTAGCGTTGTACCGAAACAGTGATCGACAAACTTTCGTTATGATGGCTCAAACCAGAACCGTCGCCAGAAAGTTTTCAATAGGGGGATTTACGTCTGTGCAGGGGGCTTGACGTTCTGAAAATTGACAAAAATTCCACTGATTCATAATGTTTCATATTTCAACTTGGGGGGGTTGGAGCTTTGTTTGGGGGGCAAAGCCCCCTCGTGGCGACGGGACTGGCTTAAACCACCCTTTCAGTCGTAATGAAAGGCCCGTGCTTATTTTTGAAGGCCTGAGTTCAAACTTATTCCGTATTCGGTTACCTGCTACATACTGTAATAATGCTGTGTTAATGTCATAAATCGTACAGTGACAAAATAATGCTTTATTTACGTCAAACAATCGATGTTCCGGTTGTTACAGTAGCCTATGTTTGAGCCCGCGCAACCGGCGCTGAACTGTAGCTCTTACATGCCATGCGGTCCACAACAAAGTGTTGCGCGGCCCAATAAACGGTGGTGAACGGCCCACAATTGGGCCGAATCCCAGTTTGTCGGCCACTATACTAAAACTAAACCGTTATAAAGGCGCCTGTTGCCAAGTCGTGTCTAATGCTGCGGAGATCCGGGGCGTATTCGTTAGAAACTGACTCCTGTGGAAATACACAACTGGCATTCGTACCAGGACTGATGGTCCGCTGATGGAGTGCGCTACCTCTGCTACAGCTCGGCGGAAAATCAATACTATGACGTAAAGCTTCCTGTGCGACGATGCGGCATCTCTTTCCGAGAGCACGTCTTATCAGCAGTGTTTACTCGTTACAGTAAACAACCGAGGAAAGCGCATGTAGTGCGGTCGACAAACAAGCAGTGAAATGAGTTCTTTTGAAGTCGAAGGGGCGTTTCCTAAAGTACACAACCAACGCTGCGCTATCACATGGAATGAACGACCAGCGGGAATAGTTGAATCGTTAAAGTCACTAAAATCTTTTACTGTCTCGTTCGTACTCTCTGTAATTGTGGAATAGCCAAATAAAACGGCTGCGTGAAGGTTTTTTAAGTTAGGCCAGAACTAATCGTTGGCATATTTGCAAAAGCAGGGAATCTCTCATCAAAGCTGAACCAAGTTGTCCAAGAAACGTCGTTGCAGGGAAAAAGATGCAACTACGAAAGATTGTACGCATTTCCCACACAAAACCCGACAATTGTAAAATCAGTGGCTCTCAACCTTTGTTTGGCCCATGGCCCATGTTTTCAAAAAAATATCCGATGGACCACTTTGCTGTGCTGACACCTCATCAACAACTAGTCGAAACTGTATTGCACATTGGTCAGTGTAATCAAGAGCATGTTCAATCAAGGATTTATGGAACTGTCTGTGGACCACTAGAAATGCCAGGTGGAACAACACGTTGAGAATCAATGCAAATGTAACGGCATTGTCTGCATTTTCGTTGTCTTGTTACCAAAGTTCGAGGTGTTTAGGAAGACTTAATAGATTAAATATTTCTGATACAAATCGTTGTACTTTGCAGCTTGTGCATCGGCAAAAGGCTGGCATCCGTTGCTACCAGCGATCCATAGCTTCGTCGTGAAGACAGCTCCCCCATTTTCAGTTTCCGATCAAACGAAAATGACGATGTGCTCGTTCGTGTCATTTTTGATGCTCTTCGATGCGAGCTTTTAATCCTTTCCTCCTCCGCCCACAGTCACGTCATTCACTTTCGGTGAACCATCTGCCGCTTGCGGAATATTCTGGAATAACGCATCTCGTACAATTTTCGCCACACGGATTTTTCGAGTATGGCTGTTTTTTTCGTGGTTTTCGGGCTTACTTTCCCTTCGATAGCAATGAACACTATACAACTGTTTGCTTGCTTCTTGTTTTTTTTTGTTTTTTACCTCCCGCTTGCCTTTCAGCGTTATGCGCCACGATCGCTTGCTAAGAAAAAAAACATCTAAGCGACAATCTAAATGCTGCTGACGTACTCCATAGCGCTTCTCCGTTCCTGCCCGACCGGGCACGTCAAAGACTCGCCGCCTTTTGTTTCTTACGTAGCGTTTTGAACTCGACAACTTCACCCGAGTATTTGACTGTTTCTTCTGTTGCGAGTCAGCACGTTTTCGTAAGTGGAAGCAGATGTGGTGGAGATATTTGTCACCTACTGCGTTTGTTACGCCGTTTCGCTTGTGACGAAATCAGAAGTGCCGTTTCTTGTAGCCGTATAAAACTCATCTGTCAGATCTATGTCGTCGGTAAAGCATGTACACCGTTGTAAAATATCGTAGTTGGTTTTTGTCGTAGACATGTAATTTATGTGTTGACTTTGTTCTCCTGTGTATCTGCTGCAAAGCTGAATGTTGTCATGTGACCTTTTGACCTGACGTGTGATGACGTCCAGCTGCATCCCGATAGTACTTGCAATTTTCATTGTGATTTGCTGCAGTGATAAAGTTGACGTTTCGTAAAGCCAGCAATATTTGCTTGGCACAGTTCGCATCCTGAGTTGGCGCTGCGATCAACTAATTCAAATTCTGTCGATCACTCTGCATTCTGCCTCCAACTCTTTGGGGTTGTTTCCGTCTTTCGCGTGCCTTTGGCTGGCGCGTTGCCAAGGCAACCCGCCGAGCAGTGAAATTTACAGACCACATCGCAAATATTACCAGTGGCGTAGCCAGCCCAAAATATTTGGGGGGCCAAATTTCTTTGACTTTAAACGAACAACAGTATTTTTTTGGCACACCACATCACAAAAAACAAAACGACAATATATGATGCTATAGCGTTGTACTGAGTTCCATCAGAATCTGCCTGACCAGCAGAAAGGCTCGATCGTACCTGCTGTGGCGATAATTGTTCCATATCAAAATATTGCACGTGAAGGCTCACATAAGTCTTCCGCAAAAATCTGGCCACAGTTTATTAAAACAGGAATATTAATTTTGCGCAAATGAGCGTCGTCAGTTCCACAAAATAAATGGTATAAAACGTAAAATCTTATTAAAATAGATTCTAGAACAAAGCGACAAGATATGCCAGAAATTTGGGGCGGATGGCCCCCCTGGCTACGCTTATGAATATTACCGCTTTGGCGAATGCATTTCCGACGACATGGCTTGCTTTTGCTTGGTGGCATCTTTCATTGTTCCACTACCTTCGTTCACATTTTCGGAGTGATATTTTAAACGATGAGACCCGTTTTATCCGAAGGCAAGCTGACTTTGTCGCTGTTACGGGTGCAGTGATTGCGCAGTTGCGGAAAGACGACTCAATGATGTTTAGAATCCACCTCTCTGCTCGAGGGCCACACAACCTGTTACAGATCGTGGATGTTTTAAGGCAGTGGTTCCCAAACTTGTTCGAGCCGTTACCCAAATCAAGGTAGCGATTATGTCTTATTACCCTCAATACAAATTTTTCGCATTTCAGGTTGAAACTTTCTTTCGCAGTGATCGCTCATTGTTCAGAACAACAACGTGGTTTTGCGTTACCCCTCGAATAATCGCTTATTACCCACAGTTTGGGAACCGCTGTTTTAACGTATCGACGCATCACGCGGGGATGTTTTGAATGACTGGATTAGTTCCAGCTCTTGTCAAACCCCGGTTCGCCACCGAAGGTGCAATTAAAATACGATATCTTGAATTGTATTTCGATGTGTTTGTGAGGATAGCGAAACTGTAAATCTGTTTTTAGCCGATACAATTAGATACCATGAGTAGATTTCGCAGAAATGCTGCGTTATTCTCGTAGACTAAATATTACGGTACTTTCCCTGGTGACCATTAGTTCTTTATGACCCCGGTGACCGCTATTGCTGAAGATATAGGTACGTCATTGGTCAAAGTGGTGGTCGTCGTTTGCATTTTTGAGGGTTAAAAAAAGACTCTTTGGAATTCCTTCAGGGGACCTCCAAATTTTTCAATGAGGTCCCTGGCGACTCTGTTAAGAACCACTGCTGCAAACCGACGGTTGAAGCTTTTCATAAATGATGAGAGTCTTGTTTACAAACATGAAAATGTGTCAAGTCTGTAAAGAAGTTCACGATGACTCGGTCAAGCTCTTTGTAACGAGCCACGTCTATTCTGAAAATCCGTGAACATTTTTTAAACGAATCAGACCTATTTGGAGACTGGCGGTGATTAAGGTGCACGTCATGCGATCATTCACACCGGCTTAACAACTCTAATCCATGAGTCTCCAAACTTTTTTATCCGTGGGCCACATTTACTATTACACAAACGTCCGAGGGCCGAACATCATACGTAATGTGATTGTTTCGGGATATGTTACATTCGACTAAATAAGCAAGTTTTTCGTAAATAATATTATTTTTTCATTATTGGCAAAATGACTTCGCGGGCCGTGGTTTGGAGACCCTGGTCTAATCTGAAAGTCCGCAGTTTCTGTTAAATCTACTGATTGGACGCGAATTTAAATTCGGCTGCTCGACGCAGAACACAGGTGAAAATAACGAGAGTGTAACAGGGTGCGTCATGTCACTTTATATTTTAGTGATTACTCCGCACGAAAACAGCATGTTGATTTTATTTTATAGACCCTGCCCATCCACCGAGTTCAAGCATGCAAATAGCTGTTGGAACGAAAAGTGCCGTGCACAAGATAATCCTTACATTTCGGTCTTCAAAATTTATGGCAAAGAAGATGCCTCGCTCGTAAGACGCAGTTTATCTGCCGGTAAAACAGATTTGTTTGCAGCAAATCTTCGCAACACTGCTATAAAGTTTCATAATTCCGACTCGGAATTTCCGAGCCACAGCTTGTTGGTCTGAACTTGAAGATTTGTGATCGCGAATTGTCTGGTCTTCGCTTGAAAGAAATTCGGAAGAACTTGGATGACATCTGGTGGGATAGCGCATTAAAAAAAATTGCGTGGTAAACGCACAACTTAATCGCGAGACCCCCTTGGAAATCAGATCATTGCGATTGAAAGGCTGATGCTTGCAAATCTAAAGTGCACTTCGCCAAGTTCCTGCCTAAGGGAGCGTTTACGTATTACGTAAGCAATTTTTTCACCTTTTTTTAACCCCCATACCCATCTGTAAAAGAAAGCAATCCTTCCGTAAATAAGTACGCATTCGTTGACCCCTCAAAAAAACAGCACAAGTGGTTTCAGTACAGAATCGAGGTTTTATGTTAAGCAGCACTGTATATGCCATCTGTGATAAACCACTGTGCTGTTGCTCGGTTACAAAACCAGCCCGGCCAAAATATTACGAAAAATTGAGTATAATAATCTCAGCAACACCCCGTTTGTATTACGTAAGATTTGAACGCTCTCTAAATTTGGATTTCCCGACCTGTCTATAATATTTTAAGTGTTTTCCATACATATTATGCACAATATTGAATTACAAAAAAGGTGGAGAAAAAACAATGTGCGACCGTAATTATTACAAATGGTATTCATCCGCAGATGTCTATACAACACAGAGGTGATCACGGTGCTGGAGTGGACTCCGGAAGGAGTCTACGATTTTTGACGGCGCAGGACCCGGAGTCGGATTTTACCCTTTAACGCCCACCAAAACCCATATATTGGCCCTAGGTTTTTTGGTTATAACTCGCCAGCTGCTGCAGCTAGAGAGGTGTTCAAACCCTCTACGGATTCAGCAAGTCT
>Ga0210059_1004939_pt1 | contig 21466 bp, 8 predicted proteins | sample Ectturendosymbi2_FD_188042 | JGI IMG/M metagenome (GOLD analysis project Ga0210059, IMG submission 188042) | Ecteinascidia turbinata endosymbiont from Florida, USA - Sample 2 (SPAdes) (version 2) | ecosystem: Host-associated > Tunicates > Ascidians > Unclassified | place: Key West, Florida...
GAGAGGAAGAAAGAGAAGGGATTGGGTGAAGGATATTGAACTGTGTACTCAAGATAATTACGTAAACTGTGTCAAGAAAGCTAACGACAGGACCCTATGGAGAGCTATGGTCGTCAACCTTCGTCACTCGAAGACGGCACGCTGAATGAATGAATGTTATCGCGGGTTATCGCGAGCTATTGTAGCCGCCAGTGGGAGACTCGTGCATTTTCTGAGTTTGGGGGTAAAATGGGGATTTTGGGCCATAACGTTGGTTCCAGACATGCTAGAAGGTCAAGCAAGAGCTCTATCGACGCGGGAGATTATCTAGTTTCCAAAAAAGGTTTCAGACAAAATTTTGGCCCATTTGATTGGCGTCCAGGGCCCGTCAAAGTTGGTCAAAAAAACGAAAACACCCCCACTTTGCGAGCCCATCCCAGGCGAACCCCTCACCCAAATCAAAAAATTTTTTTCAATCGAACCAAGAAGACGTGCTGCATCCGTAGAGGGTTTGAACAACTCTCTAGCTATAGCGGCTGGCGAGTTATAACCAAAAAAGCACGCGCCAATCCATTGGCGCGCGCGGTCGTTAAAGGGGAACATCAATATTTGTTATTTGATTTGTTAACATTTCGAGGACGGCAAAGCCTTGGACTTTTTTCAGTCGTTGCTTGCCCACCAATTGAGTTAGAGAGCTGTTCAAACCCTCTTAAGAAACAGAAAGTCTCCAAGTTCGATTTTTAAAAATACGGGCAGGTTTGGGTTTGAACTTTTATTGTTGCGACGTCACCACTGTGGGAGGTCAAGGGATATTTGGATGACGTAATCAGGCCCTGAGAAAAAAGTTCAAGTGGCAATTTAACCGTATCCTCTTTTAAAATAAACTTGGTGAAAATCCGCATCTTTAGACGTCTTGGTTGGCCGTCAAGCGCTAGTGGTTGCCAAGTTATAGCCAAAAATCCATAATTAATTAATTAATCCCCTAGGGCCTAGGGGACCAATTAATTAATTTGTTGTATGATAAATAAATCTGGAAAAAATTCAGAAATATTGTTGAAAAATGAAGCAGGTACTTTTCGACATGGCGATGAAAATTTATTTTTAAACCATGACGTTCAACAACACAGAGAAGACAGAAACTCGTCACGGAAAGGCACAAGTCTTTTTCGTCTCCAGAACCACAACGGCGAAGTAGTTGACAGAAGGTGGCTTTGTATTCATAAGGTTATGTTTATTGTTGCGCTTAATAGAATGATGTGCGCGTGTCGACTAAATGTGCGCATTTCCTCGTTGGGAAAGGGATTCTACGACTGGAAGCACGCTCTTGAGCGCCTGAGAAACCATAAGCAATCAATGGAACATATGCCACGATTGCATTTATTTGCAGATATAAATTACTTGGAAGAATTGATACTGAGCAAGCCTGTCAGGTCAAGCAATGCAAAACAATATCATAAATAGTTTCTACCTGCAACGTTTGGTTTCTGTCAACAAATTTATTGCTGAGCGCGGACTGGCGCTTAGAGGAGATGATAACGTTGGAGCGCCCAGAAACGTTTTTCAAAAAAAATTTCAAAACATTTTACACGCAAGTTAAAAAAAGAGGATACAGTGCTTTTGGTGACCGGTTTTGCAACAGTTCACAAATCGCTATAATCATTGTCAAATATCATGTTGCACCAAAATGTTTTGTTACAGTTGAGTTAACGTATGTGACGTCACAAGATTACCTTATAGATATTAGTGATTCGTGAAAACACTAAAGACTTCATCATAGTTGTAAGTCGGGTTGGGCTTTTCGGGTCGGGCCGGGTTTTGGACCGGGCTCGGGCTTAAGTTTGTCAAAATGTTTCGAGCCGATTTCTGCCCTGCATCCAAAACTTTTTTATAACATTAAAAGTAACAATTTTTTTCTTTTGTAACGTAGATTTGTTGTGCTCACTGCGGTAACTGAAGTGATTGTGATTTTTCTTCAACTAGTAATATTTGCAAACACAGCTGCGTGCTTTTGTTCTCTGCCCGAATTAGTCTCACACTCTTTTTGAGAAGGTGACAGAGGTGAGGAAATTAGCAGGCGATAGCGTTGCGTCGAAAAGATCAATCAGTCACGCGATGTTTGGCTTTTTTATAAAACAACGGCCACAGAAACTGACTTTCATGCTTATAGCACTATCCTAGATAGTTTCTTTTCCGCCTACAGCGCCATCGTGGATAGCTTTGTGATAGTTTCTTTTTTTTGAGAAACATTACATTCTGTAGTATGATCGTTGACTAACAAGCTACGTTTGTGCTTGTTTAAGCCAATGTTTTGGTCAAGGTGGTTGCTATTTTGGGTGTGATAAACCGGTTACCTGTCGGAACACCCGTACACTACGTTTTTTGTTACCCCGCAATTGCGCACGTCTCAACTCACTCGGTGAATTTGGCTTTCGGGCCTAATGTCGAGCTCGGGCCGGGTTCGGGCTTGCGATTTCGGGCTTCCGCCGGGTTCGGGCTTCAAAATGAGGTCCGTTTACAACTCTGGACTTCATCCACCATCCCCTATTTAAAATTATGTATCCGCACATAGGGCCTCACACCACGCCTGGGCCCAGGGCCCCCCACCATCTAAATTCGGTGCTGCCGAACACGATTGGTCAATATGGTCACATGACCAGTTCAGAACGCATGACTACAAAAGCAAAGCTCAAAACATGAGCAGTGCATACAGTTTGGTTTGAAGTTTGGCAAATTGAAAACATGCACGGACATTGGTTTATCTATTTGGGGCAGCAATAACATGCATTTTTCGGCAGTGCATTACAATTTTATCCAAAGCACTTGGTTCACCCACGTCTTTGCCAACATTTACAGGGTGTCAGAGTGAGTTCAATTTGCAGGATGCAGCTTAGACATAACGATATAGTAGTTTCACCTGATATTTTGAGATTGTTTGTTATTGAATTAGGTTGAAAATATGACTTTATTTCCTAACATGGCAAATATGACTTTTATGATTTTATAACATTTGTTATAGACATCGTAGGAGTGCGATCTGTGTTTTAAAATTCGTTTCATAGCTTTTTGATACACAGAAAAAAATATGACTTTTATGACTTTAAATAGCCCTAGTAATGCCAATGTGTAATTCGGTGGGTGTTGTTGTGGGCAACTCGTAAGCGTTTCATAATACTTTGTGTGTATTTAACTCCACAACTGAGAAGCATACATTGGCATGCAGTAGGCACGAGATAAGAGTATTTTTACTGCAGGTGAACACTGAGCAAAGGTGCCTCTGGGCTTGCTTGCTGCACAGCACAGTGATTTCACTTGTCTCTGGATGCCACCTTCATCCTTCAGTGAGGCATTTAGTGACAAACTAAAATATTTGAATTGGTCAGAAAATTGTACACGTACATCATTCAGAAAAGCATTCGGTAAAGCAAGTTGTTTATACTTTTCGGAACAAAAATACACCAGCTGTTTTATTGCAACTATAACAACTTTCTGAAAAAAAAGTGAAAAGTTTGAAGGCGCATTGGTTTAAGTCCAGTTACTGCGTGGTTGCATCGTCACCTGGGGGGAAACACTCACACTTTACTCAATTTTAAGAAGACATTGAAGCATTTACAGACACGGATGGTTTTAGTTCGAAATTTTGCAGCACTTTCATGACTTACTTTTGGATTTTCGTACTCTGTGGACCATGTTTTTGTCTTCACTTTGTCTGGGCGTACCGGCTTCTCAATAGGAATCGAAAATGACATTTGTCTTAGTCTTTCTTGCTCTTGTAGTTGCTGTTCAAAAGCTTCTTGTCTTCGAATTTGTTTCGCATCGAACTCATCTCGCGTAATGGAAATACGCTTAAGGTTTGATGGTTCCGGAGTGAAGTCCACTGCTTCACCCTCTAGAGATACCTGCGCAAATCAGTCTTTATTTTTGTTTTTTGCAGTTGTTTGATGAGCTGGTCTTTCAAGCAAAAGGTAAATTGCAAAAGCAGCAACTATTTGTGAGAATTTTTAGACAGAAGAGAAAGAAGTGCAACTTTAGGGCAGTAGACAAGTAGCATATTCAACAAAACCGTTTGTAGCTGAACAACTTCTCATTTCATAGGTCATTATCCTTACTCTGGAAATGTAGTTGCAACTGCACGCCTCCTGGAAAAGTAGTGTTTGTTTTTTTTTAACTATTGCCGAATAATATGTAAAAAATGCCGCTATTTTGGAAGCGGTAGGATCCCGCTGTTCTTCACAAAAAAAGGTAGTGCCGTAACTGTTACAGGCTGACAACAGTTAGCTACTACCGAAATCGTCACAAAAAGTCCGTGATAATATTTTGCTACATCTTTAGATCTCAATCAGGTTTTTCTACTTGGTGGTATAATACAAGGTACATGGTGGTTTGTAAAAAACATTGCATTATGCAGTGGATGATTAAATGCATAAAATGCGAAAACTAAGCCAATGAGTTTTCTTAAGGAAGTGTGACGTAGTCCATGTCGCATTTCAAAGCTCAATCGCCATGAGAAATGCAACTAGAATTTGCGCCAAATATTTTGCTTTCAAACTTCCTGACTGCTCAAGTTTTTGAAGCACAGAGTGTTCGGAAAATCCAAGTGTGATAACTGCATCACATCAAGGTAAAAGCAACTAAATTTTTGATCCGCAAGGGCGATAAGGAGTTACTACATGTGAAGATGAGTATTCAGCGTTTGCGACTAGCTTGTGGGAGATATCGGGTTGTCAGGCTGAGACTGGCCCCAAAGAAGCACAAGCGTTTTATACAACGCAAGATACCTGACAGGGTCATATTTTTTAACAGAGTTGTTCATCCCTCACAGTATTTTTTGTGGACTTAACCTCACATTTTTCTCTACAATGCATAAATAAGATTCCAAAAAACAACACATCTGTTTCATTTAACAAAAGCAATATTCGGCGTAGATCCAATGTTTTTACTGACATGGTTCAGTGAAGTTTTGTTACTATCAATCACAGGTTTTTACATGTTTGCAATAGATTTCTTTTTGCTGCTCCCAAAATAAAACCACCAAGTTCAAAATTTAAGCCTTTAACAAAAGCATATTTTGTGTTCAGTACACATTAAAGCAAACACAGTGCACGAAAATGGGCTAAGAAAATTAACATCCACTGCTTCAAATCAAAGGGAATGAAACTCTACGAAGGGTCTTAAGTCCCATCGTTATTCATAAGAATAAATTGTGAGCGACGTTATCACGTTTTTTCGTCTATTACATCTAAAACTTTCATTCATTTTTTTTATACCCGCTTTTTCTCTCAGGATAGCTGCAGCAGTGCCATCCGTAAGAGAACTCGAAATATCTCACCGTTTTCAGCAATCTAAGGTAGTTCTGCTGGCTTCACTTTCTCACCAAGACGGACCAAGCAAGGCCGGAGATGTAGTCACGCCACGCGGTCCTTGGTCGACTTAAGGGCCGCTTTCTCATGGGTGTAGCCAGCAAGACTTGCCTCGCCAGCCTTGGAGCATTCTGGTCACGTGACCGAAACAACGTAGCTGGTATCTCTTGTTTCGGAGAAGTGGCTCACCATTCAGGCTTTATGAATTTCAAATTTGCGCACTGTGTCGCGAACTGCCGCACCCTGCACTCTTCGCAAATATCCCATCTCTGCCGAGTGCCGATTGCACTTGAGATAATATTTTTTCAATCATTATCCGAGATTCATGAAATAGGTGAGGATAGGGTTGCCAGATGCGTTTTGTAAAAATACCGGTCATTTTGTCAAAAGTGACTAGGCTGTGTTCGTAAGCGCATATTTAATGGTACGGGATTCTCGAACAAAATTTTAAAAAATGAACGCTTTTTTGACAATGCTTTTATTTTTCGTGTTATTTTCTTTGCAATTTCATGAAGCTCCCACAATGGTTGGTTTGAAAATGTTTCAAACTGTATATAAACGTACGCTCTGTGAGCACATAGTCTATAACCTTGTGCTAAGCACTAGCAAACTAACCTACTTTAAATGAAAAACGATAACTGCAGTGTTTAACGTGAACGAAAACGTTTTCTGAAACTCTAAAAAAATAATGCACTTAGTGAGATCCGATTTTACATGTTGTATATCAATTTCTGAAGTGAACATCTTTTGGTGCAATTTGATGGTATTTGCTTTTCTTCGGTAGTATTCCCTATTATCAACACCATAATACAACTAATGATTTCTTGCGTGCTACATTCACTTCACTTTGCAACAAACATTTTCTAGCTCACCTGAAACTCTGTAAAAAAATTCTCACTATCTTCTGGACCACTAAACAGACCCCACGAGAGGGCGGTGCAGTCGATGGGTCTCATGAACAACAAAGTGCAAAATTGAAATGGGCAATTGTGAACAAATGTTTTATTGTTATAACTGTTCATACAATCGTGTGCAAATTAACTGATTAAATTTGTTGTTTTAAGGGTTTACGAACGAGGCTGTCTCCTCGATCCCCCCTTTCTCCAAAAATGGTCTGGGATTCCTCTTTCATAGTTTCACCCTTAGTTTTCATTGTTTTGTTTAAAAGCAGATGAACCACTCTAGAGCCATGTTTAATAAGTTCTGAAGCAAGTAATATGTTTTTAAAAATAAAGCAAAAATTATGCGCAAATGTGCCAAAGGGTCCTCTCAATAACTTTAATGTGCAGACAAAGAACAGCGTAAAATCAAATCACTTCAAACAATTTACAATGTGAAATGGAATTTCACGCAGAAGCAAATTCCCAGACAAAACGAAAAATTTATCTTGCTTGCAGCAAATAAAGTTTTGTATAACATGAGCAAGATATTGTGACCCTTTTTATGATATAACGTGAACCAATATTAGAGTCAGGGGCCCTTTTTTAAGACCACATATTGTACACGTGAAATATCACAAATTGTGCCATATTTTGGGGCAACTTTCGGAGATTGTTCTAGGGCCCTAAATTCTAATACCCACCCCTGGTTGAGCGTTGAACATGTTGGAATTTATATGATTTTAAATGACAGATATCACACCTAGGAAGCGGAGTTGCATTGTTACGCTTTCGTAATGCTGAAACTATACCCAATCAACCATTGCAAAAGGTATGCAAAGAAGACGAGTTTTGATTTACAGAAGGATTTGATGCATGCTGGAGTTCATATAAGCTCGGGTACAGTGCGACGCCGCCCACTGGAGGCTGGCGGAAAGTCTAAGAAACCGCTTAAAAAGCAGCTTCTTCAGGGACGCCGGTACAGCGGCAGGCACGAGGAGCAGTAAATGAGTTGAGGGCAGTGCAAACTTATAAAAAACAAAAAAATCGTCACTGCTTATGCTTGTTTCTGTTCAGCAACAATGTTGACCTCAAAAATAATACCAGAAATTATAGAAAACCATTCTAAAGTTTCTAGGTGTGCGAATAGCTGCAATAAATATCTTGATTAACCATGAAATTACTTATGTACTTCTATAAAAAGGCACATCCGCCCCCGTTGCCTCCCTTGCGAAAGGGCAGAGGGGCAATGTCCCCGTCATGCACCCGTTCTCTGGCGTCCCTGAGCTTCTTACTCAAAAATGTAAACAAAAGATTAGAATGTACAAAACAAAATTAAATATCGGACTGTAGAAGACCGGAAAAAAGCGCTGTTTTTAGATGAAAGTCATTTTTTCGTTCAAGAGAAACATAGCAGATTTGTCAGGATTAGGAAGAGTGAGCAGTTAAGTCCTGCCCATTTCAATAAGGTAGTAAAGGACCCCAAAAAGAAGATGTTTTGGGGCAGTTTTAGCTTTTTAGAGGTTTGCTTATGCCAATTGAGGGTAAGATGAACATACACAAATACGCTGATGTAATTGAAAAAAGTCATTCCAGATATGAGAAGCGCATTTCCTGATGGAGGAGGAAAATTCCAACAGGATCTTGCCCCGTGTCTATCATCTGAAAAAGTGAAGAAGATTTTCAGGAAACAAAAATATGTGTTAGATTGGCGTAGAAACTCGCCAGATCTTAACCCTATTGTCAATTTGCGATCAATAACAAAATGCCGGTTACAAAAATTGGATTGCACCCCCATGACCAAGCTAATAGAGGCCATATGTATAGCATCGGAGGAGTAAATCAAGAAAAACTGTCAAAAACGCTTAGAATCCATGTCAAAGCAAGTAACTAAATTCTTCTTCTCTTCAATTACTGTATATTAGGTTTGTAAATTTATAAAATTTGCGTTGCTAGTGAGAATTGCTATAGCTTACTATTAATGTTAATTTGATGTATAGGCCTTAATTGTGAAATTCGCAAAGCAACTGTGTTATGTGCATTCTTTGAGATCAGCCTGTAGGTCCTCATGAAATTTCCTAATAATATTAGTAAATGATTATAATTAGGGCATCTAATTTTTTAGCCTAAAAACATTTGACTTTATAATTTACAAATTTTGACTTTATTTTGACCTATCAATTTCTTGCGTTTGCATCTGAAATGCGGAATACAAAACATATTATAGAAGTCAAACCGGCAACTTAAAAATCTTTATTCTGTTGAAATGAAACAAAAATCAAGGTGAGAAAGACCCAACAAAACCAGATTTAAAAAACCATGGTCGAAAATCACCCCGAAAGCGCAAGAGAAATATGCAGTGTCAGTAAAAATCCTGGTCACTGAGAAGGTTTTGCATTGGTATACTTCAACACTAAGTACTCCTTCACATTATTGTCTTCAAAGTTTCTATATGCATAATGGATTGAGCATTTACCAAACCAAATACTGTAAGAACACGTTTCTTTTCTTCACCATGCCTAGTCTACTTAATACTTAATCGTCCTGTAGGGGAAAAACAACAGTATTAATTTAGAAGTGGCAAAAGCATTATATTTCAGAATTGCATTTAAATTTGCAAAAACACATCAATATGTATTGTTGCAGCTTTAATAAAATATTGATAAAGACAAAAACTCTGCTGCAAGAAGATTTTGACCTAACGATAAATTTTGCCTTTTTTTGACTTCACAATTTTGAGTCGCTCATGGTATCAGTGTGAACTTTAATTTGTGGACGTTTTATAAAATTTAAAACGGGCAGAAAAATCTGAGTTCATTGACTTTTGGTTGCCTTATTTTTAATGTAAAGTAGCAAATTAAGTATATCACTTTCTAGTCGTAGTGTTGAAAAGCTAATGAAGCCCTTAACCGGTTATGATTTATAATTTCTAAGGGGGCCCAAACCAAGTCTCGCACCAGCACATTCTTTTCCTCTCAAGGGCCCTGCCACTAAGACTAGGTGAGAAATTACCTCCCGGATAATCCGCTAACCTTTGAGCTAGTTACAGTCCGCTGACGAAATAATGTGTCTTTTCAATACAGATAGCGTAATTGAGAAAGGTTCGCTGGTCTCTACAATGTCAATGTCGTCCTGATTTTCCTGCATTCTGCATGCAATAGCCTGCGCTACGGCGGTATTTCAGACAACAACCTCACCTACGCCAGTTACATGGTTAATTGCCAAACGAAATGCTCATACAGATCACTTTTAGGACAACGGAAGATGCTAGGTATGGCCGTATGACAAAACAGAGGAAGAAGGAAAACGGAGAGACAATCACAATCAGTTTTGTTAGGCACAAGTAACACTTTGCCCTTGTATGAACTTCGCTGAAGGAATTGTCCTGACAAGATTCCCTACTGGACTTATTATAATTTGAGAAGCTCTGGGTTAGTTCTTTTTGCCGTTACTACAAATTATTTATTTTCAAAACACCGGCTTCGGGCAATAGTTTTTAAAATACCGGCTTTTTACCGGCCTCTACTAAATTTGCAGCAAAATACCGTACATCTGGCAACCCTAGGTGAGGATCGGAACAAAGACCTTTCAAAAACTAAATGCTTTGCGATGTTTTTTATAACCAATGAGCGCTCGGTGAAAACAAGCGATTACGACAAGTATTTTTTGCGTAGAACGAGTCAATTTGGACCAGAACAAGAAAAAAAGTAGTCGATACCACGACCTCAGTTTGCAAAGATTTTTTGCAAATGAAACTTTCCCTACGCCTGACAAAATAAAATCGATAAACTTGAGCGTAAACAGCTAAAAGCTAGTTACTATTTCCTTTATATTGTCTGGGAAGTAGTACTGCTACTGGCATTCCTACGAAACGTTCCTCGCTACACAATGTGACAGCAATAGTTTCTCGCGGATGTTTGCGCTACTGCTTGCTTGTGATTGCCTTCGATAAACAGTAGAATAACCAAGGTAAATAACAAGATTACGATAACATTCATTTGCTTCATTGCAGCTTTCAATTTATCAGCAGGTGGACAGTATTTATTAATAAAGTCATTAATCATCATCATAATTTTCTTTAGCTAATTATTCAAAGTTAATATTTGCAAAGGTAAATGTACAACGCAGCACCTTCACTTGAGGGCCTTTAGAAACTGAAGCAATCTGATTTTTCTTCTTTTTTTTAAACTTTAGATAGGGAAGGAACAGACGATGTTTTGATTTCTGATCGTCGAATTCGATAGCTTCATTATCATACTCCACTCTGAGCCCTTGTGTCCTTGATTCAACTCCGAAAAAGTTGTTGGAGTAATCCAAAGAGTTTTCTTGGTAGAACGTCACCGATGGATTAAAGGAAACTGGAAAAAAACAAACCTTAAATTCAGAAGTAATTACAGCATAAGAAATTACACAATTTGTTGCAGTTTACTACATTTTATATTCAAAAAACTTGGTTTTTATACACTGCATTTTTTCCATCGAAACTAAATGCGAATGGGTTTATAATTAAAATCGTCCTGAAAAAAGTAAGATAATGTCTATTCCTGTAACCACAAAACGTATGACGAGATCTTGTGATTAATCAACGATTATGCTCCTCTTTACTAGTCTGAAGACCCCTGCTGAAAACACTCAAATATTAACTTTTTGCCTGCCGTTGTGGCAAAACGATCATTGCTAAGAATCATCATTGAATGTAGCGGTAATTAAATAACCGTCTTTTCAAATGGTTGTTTAAAAATGCATGCACATGAAACTGTCTTAGTTTTGCCTGCCAGCTGCAACTTAAATTGACTTGCTTTTTGCCTTGAACATTATAATAATGATAATCACAGTTGTATTCACTGCTGCACGAAGATTCTTGTCCTTCGTGACGTTATTTCTCATAGTGTTATTATAGCCAACATGTGCTTTTCCTTTCACACCCGTTTTTCATCTGGGAAGGGACGCTCGAGCGCAGCAGCACTAGGAGGACTCGAAATATCTCACGGTTTTGAGAAACCTCTGATAGCACAGCTGGTTCCACACCAAGATGGAGCCAAGAAGGCTCGGAGATTTAATAGCGCCATTTGGTCCTTGGTCGACTTCTGGGGCGTTTTTCGTTAGTGTAGCCAGCAGAACTTGCTTCGCCAATGTTTCCCGGAACATTCTGATCACGTTACTAAACCACTGAAGCTGGGATCTCTCTATTCAGAGAAGTAGCTCTACATTCATGCAAGGTTTTATGAATTTCACAGCTCCTTACTTTTTAGCGAATTGAGACACCGTCAACTCTTCCCCACAATCCCATCTCTGCCGCTTGTACTTGAGATAGATCACATTTGGTTATTACCCATGATTGATGGCCATGGGTGAGGATCGAAACAAAGATTTATTTAAAAACTGAAAGCTTTGCGGTGTTGGTAAGCTGTCGTTTTGTGCCACGAAACAATAAAGCTTATGTAATACTGTGTTTGCTTTACCTATCTGTGCACCAAATTCAGTGTTCTGTTCTCTGTCGCTCGTGAACATCACCCCGAGGTACTTGCAATTCTCAAACTGCTACAGTGCATCACTGCTTACTTTTGGCATACACTGAGCCAGTGTAAGCCAAAAGTAAGTGTCATTGACTAGGATTTCTGGAGAGGCATAAGACTTAGGTCTTTGTAGCGCTAACTTCCATTCCTGGTTGATAGCCCGCAGCTGTAAGCCGATCAAATGTATGCCGAAGGCGCCGTTCAGAGGATGCAAGCAGCAACAAATTATCCGCAAAAGCAAACGCTTGATCCTGCAGTTTCCAACAGTGACACCCTCTTCGACTCCGTTGTGACTGTCCAGCTAGCCAATTCAAATAAAACTACGGAGAAGAGAGGTGAAAGTAAACAGCTTTGTAGAAGCCAACATCCACGGTGAACGGTGGTGGTTTAACTCCGCTGACACGGCCACAAAATTCTGAGCAGGAATACAGTGACTTGACGGCCAGTAACAGGCAGCAGTCAACAATCAAAATCGTACGGTTTGTACTCCCGCAACACTCTGAAATTTTTTCTAGAGGGATCCGGTCATGTGCTTTTTCGAGGTCGACAATCAAGGGTCGATATCTGTTGCATATACCCAAGATTTCTCAAAAAATTTTTGAGAGTGAAAATTTGCTCACTAGTGGTACGTCCAGGTCGAAAAACGCACTGGGTATCCTCCGTCTTTAGTTCAATTATTTCGAGGCATCTTAGGGTTGCCAGATCACTTGAAATTTTTTCATGGACATTTTGTTTTTTAAGAGATACCGTGAGCTACTTTCCTGGGCGTCTGCAGGGAGGAGAAACGGGCATTTACCCCCGTGGAAATTGGGTCTAAGAACCACAAATTTTCGAAAATCTGAAGTCAGCATTTTGATTCCGATTAATTGATTTAATTCTTGCAATAATACTTCATTTACCGGTATGGTACTCACACTGCACAAGAGCCAGCTTCACTATTCTGGTGTGATGCAGTGATGAGCTTAAAGTTCACTCATGACCATTCCTTCGTCTGCAGACTCACGTTGCGTAACTAGCGAGCTCATTATTCTACTACCCTATTACCCTTTGTTGCGTAACAATGACATGGCAACGAATCTCAAAGGTTCACTTCAAGTTACGATAGTTATTGTTTTCCGCATGTGACTGTTGACATCAGACATCTTTGGAAGGTGATGCAGCGAGACAGTTGTTCTTTTTTTGAGCGAGTTCTTCTACCTGCTCCACTTCTTTATAGCGAGTTCTTTCAGCGAGACAGTGACTACTGATAACGATAAGACACGTTTCATACTGTGTGAAAAGCAGCAGGGGTGAATCTATGGCAACGCTTCCGCAAGTTTGAAAAATCCATTGAAGTGTGAGATTGTGACCAATGCGCCTGTGCGAAGAGCTTAAGCTACGCTATGCAGGCTTCTTCTTACACAGTGAAAAACTACGTGGCTTGTTGGAAATACCTCTGTGAAAGGCTTGTGGTTATACGGCTTGTGAGAATACGTCAATCGTTAAGGCTTAGTTCTTACTTCTGAATGAGCACTAAGCGCAAAGTTACATTTTCTGCAGCGAGTTTTCATAATTCGTCTGCTCAGTTTTTACGCCTGCGTGGTATTCTAATTTTAGTAAGTTCTAAAGTTGTCCGATAATCGTGTTAAGATACAGGTCTATTTCTCATTGTTCGAAACACTTTTCCGAGAGTGCCTAACCTTCTTGCTTTTTCACTGCTATGTTGATCTGGTCGTTGATTGTCTTAAAATAACTTATTTGTAGAAAGTGCTGGCAAAAATGGAAATTAGGCAGTTTATGAAAAGAAAAAGCATTTCTGACAGCCGAAGTGTAGAAAACCATTCGAACAAAAGATTTCAGAAGTGAGTTCTGTTCAACCAGCGCAGACTAATGAGAGAACCGCAAACGTAGTTGTTGATAGTTCAAGTCCTTTTCAGACTCAGATGTGTGGAGTTCATGGGCGTCGGAAGGATTTTTTCCAAGGGGGACCACTAGGATGTTGTTCCAAAATTTTTCTAGGGTGGCCAAAAGTGGTGAAATTTGCTTTTTCCCACTCAAACAAACAACACAACCTTTTTTGATGAAATTATTGAAATCCAGGGGGCCTTGCTCCCCCTTCCGACGCCGATGGTGGGTTCACAGTGATAACGAGATTTATGCACCAATTCAGCAAACGCTGTAACTGATGACAGAAAGTACACTCTTGTGGCAAACTCGTATAAAGCTTCACTTGAAAAAGATTTCAAAATTGAAAATAGATGCGAATGGAGCGCGTGCTTTCATGGGGCATTTTCTTTGTGGTGTAGAAACAGTAAAGCGTTCTGTGAACGTCCATTTGCATTGCAACGTCAGCAACCTAAAAAATACAAATAATATGATGACGTTGCCCCCTTCCCTGGAAAAATTTCTGCGGACGCCCATGGCTATTTTCACCTTTCAGCAAGCTTAAGGCAGGCTACAGCTAACCATGTACGAATTGAAAACTAAACAAAACATTATGATTATGATGACACGACCGTTCTTGAATATTTTCCTTTTTGCTAACAACTGCTTAAATGGAAAAAATCTACACATTGTTCGGTTCATTCACATTGTTTATTCTTGAAAGTTCAATGCAATCAATAGTTCAAAAATGAACAATTTAATTTATTCAAGAATTTTCAAGGACGCCGGAAAATACTCAAGGACAGCAAGATGTTTCTCAAGAATCAAGGACATACTGAGTTTTGATAGCAAATTCAAGGACAATTCTTGGCGCTCAAGGACGCCTGGCAACCTTAAGGCATCTGTTCTCAAGGCACTTGACATATAAATGTTCTTGGAAGGCTAAGGAGAGAAAAACTGGTTGCGCCATTTGCGCAGCAATTTTTATTGAATTAAGGGGTGCTAAGGGTTAGCGCTGCTGCCTGCTGCGGGCACGTTTGTGTTGAAGCCTTGCACTGAATTTACTTGAACTACTTCATGTGCTGATATGCATCAATCACTATACCTGAAACGAAGAGACTATGTTTTGTGCTATCACTTTTCTTTTCTTAATGGGGCAAGGCAGTGGTGTAGGAGCTGGGGTGCTGGGTATGCAAGCACCCCCGCAAAATATTTTCATTTGTCAAATATTTTGGGAAAAATCTCAAAAGATTTGGTTAAAGAAGCTTTGTCATTTATTTGCAACATTGATGAAATCATACTTCGTGGTTATTGAGTGTATGCATGAGAATTTATTACGTCGCAGAAAACACATTACACTGTATAAAATCAACACAATTAGTTTGTGAGAACTTGACGGTTTAGTTTGTGAGAACTGGTGAGTAACTAACTCACTCAAAAGTTTGGGCAAAAGAAGGCATTTCATTTATGTACATTACACTGTTGTGCACTGAGGGAATCCAGTATACTGCAAGGCACATACTTCATATCAGTAGAGTCCATGTCAGGTAAGCATAAGCGTACGGCGTGGGGATGCAGGGAATGCGGTCGCGTACCCAACGCTAGAAAATTGGCCATTATTTGGGCAACATTTTTCAACAATTGGGCAAATTAAACAGCTACATTCACATTTAAGTGAGATAGTGTCTATTTTGCCATCAACAGCAAAAGCTCTGCTGAGACTATTTTGCCATTGTTTTTTGTCTCTGATGGCAAAATAGACACTGCCTTTAAGTGAACTTTTTGCTTCTGATGGCAAAGGAGACACTGCCTTTATGTGAACTGGAATAATTTTGTAATTCCAACAGCCTTCATCAAATTTGGGTTAATTAAAAACCTATTCAAGTTTTGTGTAAAATTAGAAACATTTGGATAATTAGGAGCATTTGGATATCATCTAACAGATTCAATTAAATCTGGGAAAATGGCAAAAACGTCATTCAAATTTGGGTGAAATCAAACATTCACATAAAGTGGAAACATTTGGGTGAATTCCATCAATTTACAACAGCTTCATTCAATTGTGGGCAACTTCAAACAATCTTTTTCAAAGTTAGGATATATAGATTAGCTACACTGAAATTCGAGTACATTTAGAAATGTCTGGGTGAACTATAAGAGGTTTATTCAAACTTGGATGAAATCAGAATAATTTGCAAAAATCTCAACCTCAATCAAATTTGAGAAAATTAGAACAACGCCACTCAAATTTGCATGAAATTGGAAATGTTTCAACAATTTGGGGCAAGTGGAACAGCTTCATTCAAGTTTGGGTAACTTCAAACAGCTTTATTCAATTTTGGGCAACTTCAAATAGCTTCATTCAAATCTGGGTAATATACAATTACTTCATTGCAGTTTGGATGCAATTAGAAATATTTTGATAAATTCCAACAGCCTCAATCAAGGTTGGGCAATTGAAACAGCTTCATTTAAACTTGGATACAATTGGAACTACCAGGGTAAATTAAAAAGAGGTTAATTGAGATTTACATGTATTATGAACATTTCGGTGAATTCCAATAACCTAAATCAAATATGAGCCAATTGAAGCAACCTGATTCAAATTTGGGTAGAGTTCGAAATTTTTTAAATTAGGAACATGCAGTGGTAACCCGCCATTCCAACTAACCAGGGTTGCGGAGGTAAAATATCCCACTCCAACTCCGACCTTTCTAAGATTTCCCACTCCGACTCCTTAACATTAGGGGAATGAAATTTGGCTGTTGAGATCAGTGGAAATCGTGGTGCACAGCAAGAAATCGCGGTTTCAACAAAAGTTTCAAAAAAAATTTTGCCATTTCAATAGGAATTCCCAATTTAAGAGTGTGATGTAAAAAATTATCCAAATGGACATCCAGTGTCAGAGTTGGACAAAAATTTCCGACACCGACTCCCGGTGTTTTTAGGAATCCAACTCCGACTTCATCAAAAAAACTCCGACTCCGGTTCCGCAACCCTGCAGCTAACCCTCATTTTTGTAAACAACACATGGTTGATGCTGGAAAATGGTGACTAAAATGTACCATTATAAACAAACAATGTGCCTGCAGCTAACCCTCATTTTTGTAAACAACACATGGTTGATGCTGGAAAGTGTTTTTGAGCTATAACAACTAAAATAGTTAGGCATGCAGGTACATTGTTTGTTTACAATGGTACATTTTAGTCTTACCATTAAGATTTGCTGTTTATAGTTTATTTGGGAAAAACAAGATCAAATTTGGGCAAAAAATTTTTGCATCCTCAAATATATGGACTTCCGTATACTTATGCAGGCAAGTATAAAAAAGCTTTTGCATTTACTTTTTATTGCAGTGTTTGGATGAAAATATTTTGCAATGCAATTTGTTGCATGTTGCACATATGTGCAGTTGAACAGACATTGTTATGAGACTCGTGGCATACTCATAATATAAATAATATAATACATGCTACATACGCCACATATATGTCTTCAGAGAAGGAAGCAGTTTATTCCTACCTCTTCTACGTGTGAGGTTCCTTGTTGACAGCAACAGCTGAAATGTGAATGGAACGCCAAACCTAGGTAGGCTACTATAATGCAAATGCTCAGAGTACTGAGCCAGCTGGCTTCTGACAATGTTCGTGCACAGACTAGCTTACATTTTTTCAGTTGGGTTCTTTAGAGGCCAATTTCAAGAACCAAATTTTCCATTTTCAACTGTATAGCACATGGCAGAGGAAATTATAATGTACGAACAGCTACAGAAAATTTGTAGGTTGAAACTTTGTTTCATGAAGTTTTTCGGGCAAATTTGGGGAATTTCAAGCAAAATATCCTTTGCACTCCCGGAAAATTGCTTGTCCCTAGACCTATGGGGCATTGATACTCGGGCCTGACCTAACCTCAAAATCTTGTTTTGGTCCCTTCTGCTTCATACCCTTCAACAAAACTTATTTATATATCACTTATTAATACAAACTATTTAAAATTCCTAGACTCAGTCCTCCCAAACACACTGACACAAACCCAACTCACAAGTCACGCCACACAGCTACAAACATTATTGCTCAATTATCCATTAGCAATGGAAAGAACTTGTACTTCTCTTTGCATCAGTGCAAAAAACAACTGAATGTTTTATATCATGTTTGAGGATCTCCGCCCTGAGTTTTATCACAAGTATCCGGAATTTTTTAGCGAAAATCGCTAATTTCCGCTATCATTTTGCATGCTACGTCTATTGCTAGCCATTTAACTGTGTCGAATCTACTACAAAAGAATCGATAAAATCTCCGCTACCTATTCCAAAGAACTCAACAATTAAACAAAGCTTCATATGTACCTTCAATCCGTTTGACGTCTTCTACAAGCCTTCAGTTGTATTAATAATGATAGCATAATTAAGGATAAATTGAGAATTTTTTATATCAGAAACGTGTATCAAACTGGTAGCCTTTCAAATTAATCGGTACCCAAGAAGTAGCTCTCAGTTTCAAAGACGTTGGTGACCTCTGGCCTAGAATATTATAAAATCATTCACTGGTTTTCAAATTTTACTCAAGCTTTAAGTATCGCAACGTAAAGTGATCCCAGGCCTTGCAGTTTCTTTTTAAAACAATTTTGAGGCTTCACGGAGTTTTTTCCAACTAGATCTTCCCAATTCGCTTTGATACTGTTTTACCAGATGGCCAAGATACAGTACTTTCAGCTAGCAAAGGAGTCGCTCATGCCAAATCCACGACTATTTAAATTGCCATAGCAATAATGTGCTAATATTTGTTTATTAGACATACTTGAACGTCCCTTATTCTGAATAGATTTCCCTGGCAGTGCTTTCTGTTGGTGCAGCCAACCCGGATCGAATCCTCCACTTTGCGAAGGTGAAAAAACGTCATCGGAGCTGCGCGAGCTGTTTCTTTGCTTAGAATTTACTACCTCATCACGTTTACATGCTTCCACGATGAAGAAGACAATAGAAATCAGGAGAACGAACCCGAGAATCCCGCAGATGCATGCGACGTAAACTGGAGAGCAACAGGAAGACGTTTTAAGCTAAAGTTAAAAGACAGCACAAAACCTAACTGCTACGCAGTGGCTTACTGCCATTTTAAGTACATATTAGCTTCCAGCAAGACATTGAGCAACTTGAGTGTACAGACCAAGATCCACTTGTTACGTTTGTTTGATACGTCACGGTATTTCAGGAGACGGAGCAAGTCTCAAGTTGGTTTGTTCGTAGTGCTCACTTTCTACGCAAGTCACATCACCTTTCTTTCTGATCAAGCAGGCACTGGAACAGATTTATCCTTTCGAAATCTCTGCAAGATCAAAAGCACGCCAACGTACTCCCTTCAAAGTTAACCACCAGATCTGTGTCAGCAGAGCTGGCGGTTGCATACCACTGGCACCCGACCACCTGAATCGCATGTGTCTGATTATCCGCAGTTTTTTTCTTGTCGTTCACATTCAATTAGAGTTAATTTACCAACACCACTATTTACATCTAAAGCACGATCCTTCGAAATTTAGAGTTTTCTAATATTAAGAGCGGATCCTTCTCCGCTACGAAATTCAGACTCCCTGAAAAGCGTGGAATCGGGAATGTATTGACGCAGGTGTTGCAGCTTGAGAAGGGTTCATTATTTCACTTACGGATGACTTCTTCATGCGTTCCAAGAAAACTGCTCTGAAAATGCTCATCCGTGGCAGCTGCAACAGAGACAATTTAATTTTATGCCAAGCCAACGCTTTGGAGTCCAAAACAAGTCTGCAACCAAAGGATATAGTATGACAAACGAGCAACGTTTAAACAACGTGCAATTCACCGCCGAAATAATGCTCAAAACTATGTTAAGAAGCCTTGGACAAAACCCGTATTTTTGAATCAATCCTGTGATGTAGCGTTTCTCGTCAATTTTTTCTGTTATTTCAAATGCTATTGAACATTTATATAACAGTTTCGAACTTGTGTCTCTTTGCATGATAAAAAAGACAGTGTCTATTTGTAATCTTTGGACACAAAACTTACTCTCTGTGGCATCGGACATTTTGTTGCTGATTCAACTCTTCAAAGTCAAGCGCGTAGAATGCACCTTCGGTGTTGGAAACAATTATTTCTGTAACTAATATTCACAACAATTAGTTTAACACCTAATCATCTGAAAACTTGAAAATTTCGGACATTGTAAAAGTTTGCGCCAGCGCAGCGAAAACAAAAGAAAATGAAACGCCCGAAGATCCCATTTACTCGATTTTCAAGAGGAGCTTCGGGGTCTGTCATCAAAGCTTCAAAAATAACTAACGCAACGTCATGAAATGAAATATATACGGACAACAACGTCATAAAACATTTTTCAGTGGTTTACAATTAATAAGAACCAAAACACTTTTCAGTTGTTTACGATTCTGTTCAGTTGTTATAGTTAATAAATAAATGCTTTGGCCCAAATAACCTTAATTTTACGCCCGTGGTTTTTCCGTATTTACAACTCACGCTTTCTCTGCGGTTTCATCATTGTCCGCTAAATTAAACAGTAACGACAAAGCGAAATAACATGCGCTAACAGGAAATCAGACAATTATTCACCATCGAGTTGACACTTCGAAATCTCTCAACACTTACGGCAATCTATCACACTGATGCATTTCATCTTATTCAAATTTTAACGTGATGCAACAATTGAAACCAGAGTCAGAACATCAAACTTATAATACAAAGAGCAAATTACTTTCTAGCTGAGGTATAGTATACTGACGAAGTCATAGCCAAGCTAAGGCCAGATTGAAAGAAGGAAGCTACTTTTGAATGATATTTACAACTACATCGATTGTGTTTTTGATTGTTTAAACGGAGTTTAAGCAAAAGTACATTGAATTGCATTGTTCATGCTGAAAAAATGTTGCTCAAAAGAAACGTGCATCCCCAAGAGGGTTCGTGCAAACCTCGCTTGCATGTCACAATAAGCAAATGACTAACTTGCTTTGTTCCAAGCATAAATCCAAGCTTTCCACCATCAACAGTTTTAAGCTTTTAGATTAATGAGTATCCGTACTTTTACTAGACTAATCACATGCTACATCAGCAACTACAAAAATCTGCAAACTTTATTTCTTTCAGGTTTCTTTCGGATAAAGCAGAGGGCGACAGCAGAACTCTTTTGTTAATGATTTACTTTTGCAAGCAAACAAGTATGGACAAAGCACACAGTATAATATACTCAATGACAGGTGCCAAAGTTCTTGTCATAACAAAGTTAAGACGGACGTGATGGTGGCTGTATTTGTTATCGTATATTTCCGCCGCATACAGTTGTCACACATAGGATATAGCATTGAAATTGTGTAGCCGCTTTTGATGAAATCGCATATAGAAACAACTACCATGCTGCGTGCGCATTTTGAACAGACGTAGAGACAGTGGCAATTCAAGAATGAAAAAAGTAGGGGGGCCACTACGGGGCAAGGAAAAAGTAGGGGGGGCAACATAAATGTCTATCTTGCATGGCGATTTTTCATTGTTTTGAAGATTAAGTTGCTATGATTAACCCTATTAAACCCAACATAGGCTTGTGAATATCGTTAAATATTAACTAGCGTTATTATTCACAATAGACACCTAAACGCCACTGTATATGTAATCACACACGTGTACTGCTATGTCGAATATTCTGTGCTAACCATGAAACCTTCCACAGCACTGCACATGTAAATCCAAACACCATTTTCCGTACACAATTGTGCCGGTCTCACATGAACGAAAGCAGGTTCAGAAAGTTAAAACAATTCACATGAAAGCGAACTGGTTCCAACCATGAATTCCACCTTGACACAGAGACAAGTAGGCTGTTGATAGCCAACTAGTTTCAT
>Ga0210059_1004940_pt1 | contig 21461 bp, 11 predicted proteins | sample Ectturendosymbi2_FD_188042 | JGI IMG/M metagenome (GOLD analysis project Ga0210059, IMG submission 188042) | Ecteinascidia turbinata endosymbiont from Florida, USA - Sample 2 (SPAdes) (version 2) | ecosystem: Host-associated > Tunicates > Ascidians > Unclassified | place: Key West, Florida...
CAGGCGTTTTGTTCCACACATGATACGTAACAATAACCAATTCTCAACGCCATAAAAAGAGAATGCTCATCGTCATTCACTTCAGTCCTTCGCGCTCATTCTTCTAGAGATCTTTTGTTAGCGGCATAGTAAAAAAATGTGCGTTGAACCGAAACAAAAATACAAATATAATTGCTTACAGAAATGCTGGAAATTGTCCTTACTCCCAAAATTTTGAGGCCCCCCGAAATCGGTGGCTCTAGGCTTAAGCCTTTTCAGTCTACTGGTAAATCCGCGCCTGAACGTAACACTTGTTACAAAACTACTGCGCAGTAGGGCGCCAATTCCTAAATTGGTCGTGTGTAGGTAAAATGTGGAAGCTTTGTGGCATATGGCATGACGCGCCATCAATCAAACGGATATAGCAAAGTTCGATCACTCATTCACAGAGTAAAATGCCATTGTAGTGTTCAAAGAATAGGGACGAATGCAAACAATCTGACTGCATCAAAGCATGTCACCATATGTTGTTAGATTTTCTGCATCTTTCGAGAAACAGGTACGAGTATTTTCGTAACAGAACCTCAAAGGTAGGAATGTTACATTGAACCTGGTGGGTACTAACACTCGCTCGCCAGGGCAAGTTGTATAGAGCTCTGCATCCAAAAATATATGCCACACGTAATCTCTGCATGCATGACTTCCTGAAATTACACCATAATTGTGATGCATACATGGGCGTACAAAAGGAACGTAAAAGTACGTTTTTAACTGCATTTGAACATCGGGAAAAGGAGGCTCGCAGCTTGTCTGCTGCACAATATTGATATCGCAGTTGTCTCTGAATGTCTTTGTCATCTGAAAGCTCAGTATCCAATACAATCCCCAGATATTTGTATCGGTTAACAGATTTTACATTTTGACCACCCAATTTCAACAATGGAGTTGTAGGGTTTTCCTTTTGGTGTAGGAACCCAATGTTGAGGTTTGGGGTGTTGCCCAGCGTAGACGTTGCTTGCGAGGAATGCTGTCGTTGCATGCAGAGATGCTGGTTTCCCCAAACGCTACCAACGAGGCAGTCTAGTCGTTGTATGAGTACTGTTCTAACTCCCGACTAAAACTGCCTGACATTTAAAATTGCAACAAAAATCCAAACAGTGCTTGAAAAAGGCCAAACCGATCTTTCCAAGGCCAGAAAAGAGCCAAACTTTGTTGGTGGTATTCGTTTTCCTTTGGTACAAAATCCACCTAAGTTATAAGTATATGACTAGAAATTTTCTTCAAATTTAGATTAAGTCTTGCTTGTACTTACAGAGTCGCAGACCTGTCTGCAAGTGTTGGGCTTGCATAGTGCTTACAACCACTGATGGCATTCGAACCTGTTCTTCGAATTTCTTTAATCGCTAGAACCGGTTCTTGGCTTAAGTCAGGGGTTCTCAATTTTCCCCATGAACACCTTTCACTTCTGACTTGTTTTGGCAAATCTCTCAGGCTCTCATGGACCTGTTATTAACTTCTGATCGTGAAAAACAAGACTAAAATTTAGGAAAATAACTAAAATCAATAATTTCCCTTGCTAGACTGTACCATTTGGCAACACAAAGTTCAACCTTGCGCTTATATTGGGACAGCCAGCATCAACATGGTTTGCCTCTGGAGACTGTGATAATAAGAGAACCTGTTGTTAGTGAGTCCGGGAGTGAGAGAACCAGTTCTTGAAAAATTTGAATCTCACCACTGCTTGCAACACAGTTCACGCATTTCCAGTGATAGCGTAAAAAAGCTTATTTTCAATCTCTCATCCCTCAAATCTTATTAACATGAGAACGCAGGCGTCGGTCTAATGTAGCTGTAGCATTTATCACAAACATTTTGCAAAGAGTTTCCGAAAAAATGGAATAGTAAATATTTTTAGTCAAAAGGCCAAACGAATTTTTCACGGCCAACCAACATCAGATGAGGCCAGAAGATGGCCGGGGCGATTGAACAAAAAAGGTTGAAGACCACTGATCTAGAGTTTTGAAACTTCAGTAGAATGTAGGCTATTTGCTGTGAGATAATTTCTGCAGACCATATTGCGAGTGGTGAAGTTATCAGATACAAGAGACTGGTATGAATGTTAGGATATACTTAATCACTGATACTTTTGTTTCATCCGTAGATACGAGGCTTCGTCTGCCAACTGAAACACCCTTGAAAGTATTGCAGGAGGAATGCAACTTTAACTTTATTACGAATGGCTGGGTCAAGCTCGCCACATGTGGGTGGGCTCGCCACTTTTGCCAGGACCACTGTACACCTAAACAACGCCTAATTACTTTGAGGCTCTTGTAAAATTCGAATTTCCCTTGCAACGTTAGAGCTTGGATGTGAAACCCCAGCAACGGTTTAGCATTGAACATAAAATACAAAAATTCTTAAACAGTAACCCCAGGCAAACGTAAAGCTAACACAGTGTGAACATAATATGCTGTTTCTTTCACCAGGCATGGTCTACTGGCTGCAAACTTTGAAACTTTGCTCCACTGGTGTGATAACAATACAGTATTCATTGTTAACGTTTCGAGAGTGCATGCAAACTCTATTCCTCAGAAGATAGGCAAGAAACAAAATTAAAGCACACGCACACTCCATTTCTGAAAACTTTCAGAGTGGTACACGAACAAATGGATAAAAAATGCCTTAGAAATACCAACGTTTTAAACGATCTCCCAAGTTTTCACAATTCCAACATATTAATGGTTAAATACTAAATATTTACGAAATTTTCGATCAGATGACCTGTCTCGAGATAAATCTTGTAAGGAGATAATTTGCCAGTAGGACAAAGAAAAATTCAAATAAGACTTTTCTGAAAAATTATTTGATTACAAAATTTCATCTTTATTCTTTGAAAGTTTCTGCAAATGCCTAAATTGCTATGCAATGCTTTGAAAATTTCGGGGGGTGGGAAAATGCCCCCCCTGGTTGCGCGCCTGATGTGAATGTATCCTGGGGTAGTAGTGCATAATCAGAAATGATCAAATCATTTTCCATACAAAAGTCTTCTAACAAACCACCAAATGTATTTGTGGCCCCAGCATTGAAGTCCCCCACAAAACAAATCTTTGGGCGTTGCACCCACTGGCGATTCTAAGGGGGGCCTGGGGGGCTATGGCCCCCCCACATTTTTGACTGGCCCCCCGCTTGCCCCCCAGTTTTTTGCTTAATTTCACGTTCAAATTCGCTTGACTGACCCATACAGCAGATAACTTTCGGCCAGCAATATTTTACGTTTATGTTGGCCCCCCTACTTTTTTCCTTGGCCCCGCAGTGGCACCCCACTTTTTTCATTCTAGAATCGCCACTGGTTGCACCTCGTCACATAATTTTTTCATTTTGCCCAAGTATGCTAAAAATTCATCAGTATTAGCTGGACTACAGTATGGTAGGTACTCATTAATTAAACACAACTCTGATTTTTTTAAAAACACTCTAGCCTATTATGGAGCCATCACAAATTGAAAAAGATGAAGCTTTAAGATTTTTAGACCAATAGTGGTACGTTATAGTCTTAGCTTTAAGATGTTATAGTGGTACGTTGTAGTCTTAACATTAAGACTTTCTGTTAATATGTTATTTGGCAAGAACAACATCAAATTTGGACAAAAATGTTTTGCATCCCCAAAATTAGGCACTCCCGTACACCTATGCCAAAACTTGTTTTGAGTTCGTGCAAAAAGAGCATCAACCCAATGCAATTCATTGTAAAATGATGGAAGGTGAAAGATGGGCAAAATATTTTGCAGCTTGCAATACTATTGGATGCTTCAGCGAACTGATAAAGATTGATCTGTTACCTTGTTACGTTACGAGTGTTACACTCAGGCGCGGACACAGGGGGCAGACCTAAAGAGGTGTTGATATGACACTTGATTTCATTGAAACTCATCGCCAAAAATATTTTTGTACTGAACATTACTTAATCGCTAAAGATACTACAAATTAACTTGTGCTAACAATTAGTCAGAAACGTTTCTTCGGTTCATTAGATGAGCTGGCCTTGTTTGTGAAACCTGATATAAAATAGTCAATGATCGCATAAGCGTTTGCAGGGGGAAAATGCCCGTTTCCCCCTGGAAATTGGGATTAAGAAAACTTCTCGAAAAGCCTGAAGTCGGCATCTTAAGTTCCGATTGATTGATTTGATTCTTGCAATGAGAGTTTTTTGCTGATATGAAACTCACATTACACAAGAGTCAGGTTCCCAGTTATAGTGTCATGCAGTGATGGGCTTGCAGTTCACTGATGTCCATTCCTTGCCTGCAGAGGCGGGTTGCGAAAGTCGCGAGCGGATTGTTCTACTGTTGGTCTTCATTGCGTAACAATACCGTGGCAACACACCTGCAAAGGTTCACTTTAAATTACGTTAGCAGGCGTTTTGTTGTATGACTCTTGAACGCACACATCTTGGCAGGTAATGCAGCGAGACAGTGACATGCTGATAGGGGCAAGCCACGTACATTTGTACGTTGTGAAAAGAAGCATGAGTGCGTCTGTAGCAATGCTTCCACAAGTTTGAAAAATCCATTATTAGTGCGAGTGTGACCAATGTGCCTGGGTGTCAATCTCCACTTATGCAGGCTTCTTATCATGCAGTATAAAATTACGTGACTTGTTAGAATGCGTCAGTGCAAGCTTGTGGAATTACGTCTTAATTGTTAAGGTTTAGTTCTGACATCTGAGTGAATATTGAGTGCAAAGCTATATTTGCTGTGAAGAGTTTTCACAATTCATCTGGTCAATTTTGCAAAACCTGCGTGGTGTTCCAATTTTAGTAACTTTATCCGCAGTCGTGTCAACATACAGGTCCACTTAATTGTCCGGTTTGTGTAGCAAGGTTTCATTGATCGCTTTGGACGAGATCTCAGACTTTTGCAGCTCTTGTTTCTAAGTGATGCTGACAAGTCTTGCTGGCTGATACCGCAATTAGGAGGAGAGCAACCGGCAATCCCCCCGAAATTTTCAAAAACATGTTGAGTTGTTAGTTCAGTTGAATATATCAGCTGGGTGCGGCCCTGCTTGCTCAGTAAAATAAAGTCATAATTTGTGTTTTCGTTGAAAACCATGGCAATCCAATGCTTCCTTCTTTACAAATCGTGGTAATGCTTACTTGAAAAGAAATGCCCTGCTTTGAAAATCTGCAGATAGCCTACTGTGTAAATTGTCGTTATACTAATATACCTGGCTATTGCTGCCAACGAAGCGTTTTTTTGTGATTGTTACCGTAACATGGGGCATTCCCTTTGTAGTGTAGAAAGTATAAAACGATTTGTTATCGTCCATTTACATTGCATCGTCAGCAATGTTCCCTTTGAGTGCGCAAATACTCAGGACCACCAGAACTGTTGCGCAGTGAAATCTCATTCTCGCGTACTTGCAACATTCCAAAGCAATGGAAAAGCACGCAAACAAGAAGCTATTTGGATTAAATGTTATTTTGTTCGTATTTTGATAAGATTGTATATTTATTATATAATTCACAAAGTTTGTAATTCATTGAAAACTCCACTTACTCAGCCCTAACATAATCATGCTCACTAAAACAAATATTTGTTCAGTGCAAAATGATCTTAGAGGGAACACTGATCGTCAGCAATTTGAAAATGAAAAACAAAATGTCGACGTTGCCCCCTCTGGAAAAAGTTCTGCAGACGCTCATGAATGATCGTGCTTTCTCGCTTTCGCTTTTTGTTACTTTCGTGCTTTCACTCATTACGAATTGTTTGTTTCTTTCCGTTCACTTAATTTCGATTGCAAAATAAGCAGAATCAACCCGCTTCTTGTTCTTATTTCATCAAAATTACCTGCAATAACAAATATTATACACAAATTACTATGAGTGTTGCAGACTATTCCAAACGACAATTAAAAACTGTAAGGTTCCCCATTTGAACAGCACTGATCTAAACCTCAGCGAAGTGACTACCCTCACTTGCTGCAACATACAAACAAGTCAAAAAACACTATGCTGGATACTGCCACCGGTAATTGTGCTGTAACAAACGTAACCTACAATGGGAATAAGTATTATGTCGTCACGTGAACTATTTATCTCGAGTCCTCAATGTACCTGCGCCGACGCCGGTGACCACGTCATCAGATCGCTGTTATGTGCCACATTGCTTATTGGTTCCGTAGCGGTGCAGTATTAACCTTTGACCAGTTGTATCACTCAAGCTTCTTCTAAACTAAACCAAGCTTAGACTTGTTTCCTCGTAAATGTACGTATGCGAAAGTGATTGATTTACGCAATAAAGTCCTGTGAATAACTGGGTTCATTGCAAATCGATATCGCATCCCCCACCAAATCAGCCTGTGTCCGCTACTGATTGCATATTGGCAATAAATCAACAAAAAGGCTTGTCACAGCGTAAACGAACTGCCAGGTACCTTTACCTATTCCGTAAACTTCAACTCAGGTTAAACGCAAGAGAGTCAGTGACAACCAAACTGACAAATTGAGCAGGGCGTTAGGCGGATGCAAATAAAGTTAACTCTTTTTCTCATGGATAAAACAAATTCAATTGTCACTTACATGCAGTGTTCTTCGGTGTGTTTTCATCATCCAAAAGATCAATACGCTCCTTTACTGCATCGTTGTGATTAAAGACTGCGGCAGGTTCATCAGAAGCAACATTTTTCTTAAAAAAATTACAACAAAATTATGGTATGGCGAAGAAAACGTATAGCAAATACTCTAAGGATACATGATTTTGCTCTTAGCCGACTAATACGGTCGACAAAAATTGAATTTTACACTGCTTGAGATCAACATTACTATCATCAGCTATAACAGGGGCGTACAACCTTTTGCTATTGCCGGCCGCATTACTTTTATTTATATGAAGTACGGCCGCCAATGATTTCGAGTTATATTCATGAGATACTTTTAATTAAAGAATAGGTTTTATCCAGTATATGTCATACAGGCCTTCTTGTGCCTAAGTAAAAGTATAATAAAATGTCAAACATTTTAACGAATTTATTAAAAGAAACGTGACGATCCAGATTGTTACGCATCGTGTCGATTGATTTTCTTGCCTTGCATTTGTTTTGCTTCAATATACGCCGGCACGGCGGCCAAATCTTATATTTTAAATTACACGTGAACGAGAGCAAATTTCACTATCGAAGGCCGCATGCGGCCGTACGGCCGTAGGGTGTGCACCGTTGAGCTACAAGGTACTGAAAGCATCAACTCTGATGATTGACGTGATGCTTTACTGTAGGTTTAGAGTTTACACAAAATACCGAGCGTAGATATAAAGCTTTGGAAGATATGAAAATGTCTAATGTCGTAGGATTCTTGTATTGGGAGATGACGAAACGGTTCTAAAACAAAACAACAACCAGCACATGACACAGAATGATTTTACTTACTAACTGCTCTGGGATTGATTTTGTCTCGTTTATAAAAGCACGAAAAGTTCGTCGCCATTTGCATATTAGGCAAGCAATCAAAAAGACGAAAACCAAGCCACCGACTACGCTAAATCCGATCGTCAGAGCGATATCTAATGTGTTGTTCTTCGCAGTGACGTAGATTTTCGTCGTCCCATACGTTGCTGCAATTATTTCAAAAAAAAATTAATTGAGTTATTGTGGGGAATTTAACAAAGAGGAACAAATCATCAACTAAAAATTGATTGAAAACGGTTAGAGCGTGTGACTTACCATTCTTGGGCATGCATTTGACATGGGACTCGATAGTGAACGGACGAAACTTGTCCGTTCCGTTTGGCCAGAAGATAACGCACGTGAAGCTATTGTTGTCAGAAGAGGTGCTGGTCAGTTCAAAAAAACTCGATCCATTAAAGGTCCAGGCATCGCACTTGATTCTCGTGCTCTGCTTCCTGGCATTTATCACACTACCATTGAACCAGTGATAGTCGAACATGTTGTAAACCCCGCGGCGGAACAACCACGATTCCATGGATTCGTGAGGGTCAGCCAACTCACCATCACTCATAACCGTTTCTGGATAAGGACAGACAAGAGTGACTGTCAATCACTTTGAAAGAGAAATAGCAACTCATTTGGGATCTTATTGCTTCAAATGCAACTGCACTACAGATAATAAGGAGTGCTAAAATCAAAAGCTCGAGCGAAATTGTTTACCACATCGTGAACCTAACCCGTAATTCTGCATCAATTGCGAATTAATTTAACTCGAGCCATTTCATACAATGTTTTCCGTTTATGCAGTAGCCTGCTGTGATCGAAACGTTAGGCAATGCAAAAATAACCGAAATCACAAAAATATTGTTAAAAGAACAAATGGAAATTACTGCAGCCTTGAAGCGAATCGTTCCCAAAAAAATCGATTCTCACCTTTTGCGAGCGAAAAGACGCAAGCGTAGTCATAGGAACGTTTGCTGGGAGATTTTTGGAGATCGAACCACACATTGTACGACGATGTGATAAACGGCAAGGTGTCGTTAGAAGGCACAAATGTCCCCGTGAAGGTATCGTATCGGATACACACGCAATACAATCTTTCCATCCACGCAGTCGTTTTGTTGGGACAAATAAACAGATAACGCGAAAAATTCCGCGAGTCGTAACCTGAATTACAAAAACGGATGATTCCACGTCAAAAGCGCAACTTACTGTTGACGAAAAAACAAAGAATTTTCTGGTAGGTTTGCTGCGGACTCTACCACAAGCTGCACTTCCACCAAGAAGCTTCACTACCCCTTACTGAAGTGCAAAAAGTAATTTCAATTGAAAAGCTGCAAGTATGCTCTGCAACACAATGCAGTCAGAAGCAACGATTGTGAAAATTACATTTAAAAATGAGAAAAGAAGGAAACAAACTAAATCTCACAATTTTCATATTGAGGCAACATTGAATCGTAAAACTGGATGCAGTCGTTTGACTGAACCCAGTAATAGATGTGGCCATCAACGCAAGTGACAGCGGAGCAATTTCCTTCTTCCAAAAACATTCCACAACAACCAGGTACCGGGTAACCCCTGAGCAAACATAAAACACTGTGGTGACAAGGTTTTCAGCAGCTGGTTTCCTGTAAATATTTTTTGCCAAAATTTCATCACGACTCAAAAAACTATAAACATTTGCCACCAATGCAACCGTATTCTGCAATGCACATACAAATATGGGCCTTTATACAAAAAGACACTGAAGTCTGTGCAAAGCAACAGGTGGTCAATGGTTTGCAGGTTTTGCGCAACGCTGAAGTGTAGATTTCAAGCAGATGTTGGTTAGAAACTTACACGGGACTGACATTAGTTTTGCTCTCCTTGGGATACCAATAGAAAGTCAACGTCATGTTTTCAGGATCATCGACAACTGAACTGTTCCATTCGAAGTAGGGAAAGCGACCGCGAACTCGCAAAAGATCCACATCTACGCCTGCAAAAAGTAAGCTATAATAGTTCTGATTTTAAGTAACTATGGTCTCCACATAGGTGAAGAGTTTGAACCAATCAGCAAATATTTAATAGGAAATCTATTTCACGTAATACTACGCATCGTCAGTCCTACAACCTTATTAAAATAGATCTGATTTTAATTCGAGTTTTTCGAATCCTATCTGCCGAAAATCGCATAAGGCCCTATTACTTCACCACAACTGTCAACATGTTAAGTTAAGATTCTGGGAGTTATGACTCCAGAAATATTATTTTTGAAATCCTATCGTAACGATCGTTCATACGGAAAAGCTTGGCGACACAAAAATTTTAATTGGTCAACAATGTCTTGCCCCGGGAAAAGAATACGACTGAACAACACATTTTCTGAGACTGCAGGGCTTCAAGGAACGACAGCGACCAGGCGCAGCAAAGCCCTAGGTGGGAATCACATCCTACGATCGAGATGGGAAACAATGAAGCCAGGAATTTTGTATGAAGGGGGAACAAGCAGTTGGGCAGAGCTCCATCGCAACGACGACGTCATCGCTCAGCGCCAGTGTACTGCTGTGGTACAACCTTTTTGCAATTGCCCTCGAAAATCGCTTATTTCACAAATCGGGCCATTTCCTACTCACTGCTTCCGCCTCCTTATACTAACCCCTGGCCAAAGCAGTTTGTTTATTACCGGAACAATAAAAAAGAGTCATGATATCTGAATAAAGGAGATACCAAATTGAAGGCAATTTCAACTAGTTTTACTCTCTGCATACAGAATTGTGTCGTATTCATGTATTAATCACGACCATATGCCTTCCTGTGATGTAAGAAAGAGTAGAAAAAACAAACCAGAGTTAAGAGTACAAAAAACAAACCAGAGTTTGTGTAGTATTAAACTGACGCAATGATACCTTGGAGGCTACTTTTTATTATTTAAAAAGTATGTACAATAAACAATGTGCATAAAGGGGGGGGTCATATTCTACAAAGATTGTTGGTCAAATTCTAGTTCTACCCCAGTTCGGAAAGTAGCGTTAAAAACATGTTTGGTGGACTCGCTACGATGCACAGACGACGCATATATGCACGAAAGCCGTTGTTGGTGAGAATTTACGAAGTTATTACGAAGTTACGCGCAATCAAAATGTCACCTTGCATACCGTTCTTCAAATCCTACTATTCAGCCTCTCATTAAATTCCAAAATAAAGCTATACAATTAATTAGACCATAGGTTCTCAAAGTGCTCCGTACGGAGCCCCAGCGCTCCGCGAGAGAAACCTCGGGGCTCCGCGAGCTATTCGTTTACTTATTTACTTATATTTTATAAATTTATTGTGGGGCTCCGAAAATTATGGTCAATCTCTTCATGGGCTCCTTAACACCAAAAGTTTGAGAACCCCTGAATTAGACCAACATCTCTGGAAGAATCTTTGCAACACCTAAACATCTTATGCCTTCCCAAACTTTCTGCTTTATCAGTAAGCAAATTTACGCACTCTTATTACAGTGAACTGCTTCCAAACCATTTTGATGACTATTTTATTCCAAACAGCTCAATTCATTCTTACTCCACAAGACCATCCACTTCTAACAATCTATTTTTACCTAGAGTTAACCGTCCTTCAGGAAAATATTCCCTTACCCTTACATTTGTTTGCCCAAAAGTTTGGTCTTCAATACCAGACTGCATTAAGTCTTCTGCCACTTTTACCTTCAAATGGAAGCTTATGAAACACATCTTACATGAACAAGATACATATTTATGTGTTTTAGCACCATTTCACTTATCAAGAACTAAATGCTGATAGTTTCAGTAATTTAAATAATGTAATTTTGTTTGTTTTCTATGTATCTTTACTTTTTGTTTCTCATTCTTTCCTGTGCACATCCCATTTTTCGGCATGAAACTACACTCCACATTTTTTGTTTGGTTTTTCTTTTGTATCTCACCAGTTTTTTTTAGTTTGATACTTTGTTTAAACATTTTTTGACCAGACCAAATTTCCTCAATTGAATTTGACCCACTCCTTTGTGCATAGTCATGCTCTCTTCATCTATAAATTTACCTCACCGTGTTCTGTGTTTGTTTGTTTCTCTATCTACTGTAATTAGGCTTGTTTGATTTCCAACATTTGTTTTTCAACACTTTTCAAAAAGTTATAAAAAGGGATTGGTTGACTAGATGACCACCATGGTCCTCCACCAATCCTATATGACATAGTGACTTAAATTGATCAGATTGATCAGTTATTTTGCCATTGTGTTTTCATTTATTTTAATGTTCACTGACAACTGGTTTCCTTATTTTGCGATGGCATTTTGCATTATTTCTGTTTATTAGCTGAGTCATACGAAGCAATAAATCAATCAATCGATCCTTCAACTGCCATTGCGATGCAGAGCCGCAACATAGCGGCGGCAACTCTACGTGGGAACTGCTGAATCATTGCGTTTTCGGACTGGTAACGGGTTAAGAGGTTTTACGGTTAGGGTTTAGAGCCATGGTTCTCAAACTATGCGTCGCGACGCCCTGGTGCGTCGTTTTAATTTTCCAAGGGCGTCGCACAAACGTAAACTCGCTGCAGTTTTACTCATTGAGCTAATAACAAGGGCAGTTTTATAACTTCACCAAAGAACAGTTATTGTTCAAGTACGGTCATGCTGACTAAAGATAGCATATTTACTATCTCATGGTTACGTAGCTTTAGTTAGTCTTTACTATTAAATGCATTGCACAATTTTAATTTACTTTGATTCATGGAAATGAAAGCTGCACCAGTCATTCAGTTATAAAAATAATAAACTTTCTGATTGATTAGCTCCAGCAGGGCCGGATTTAACTGATGCGAGGCCCTAGGCTAATCCACCCTTTCTCATTGTTGCGAGGACAAAAATGGAAAGCGTTATTCACTTTGCGAAAATCCGAAAATGACGCTCTGAAAGTACGGTCAGTAAAAAATTCTAAATCATTACTGCAGTGCCCACGATCACTGCGTTTGTTACTGCCTTGGATGCAAAAGCGTTAAATTACAAGGAATTGTTGAAATCCTACTTGGCTGGCGGGAACAGGATTACTGCCACAGGCAAACCAACCAAAATCGTTTGACAAAACATGGCCTACGTTTTTTTTTACAAGAATCACATCTGTTTTTTCTTATCTGTGTTCAAAAAGAAAAACAAACATACTGCACCTATATAGTAGGTGTGGCGGCATAAAGACTTTAAAGCACAACGCGAGGACCACGTTGCAACTCGCTTTCCACGGCTGTAAAAATCTTACACACACGAGCAAACACGTCACATAAAAGCACCCAAATGGTTGTAACTGTTAGGTCCACGATTCGCATGTTTCTTACTTTTTAGACTGGCAAGAATCGAACGCAACTAAACTGTCGCGTGAAAAGATGTGAAGTTTAAAAATCGGAAGCGTCGCCAGAAAGTCTTGAATAGGGGGCTTAAATTTGCGCAAGGGGACTTGACATTCTGAAAATTTGATAAACTCTTCACTGATTTATAATGTTTCATATTTAAATTTGGAAGGGTTGAGCTCACGAATGCTCACAATGGCGACTGGGCTGGTTTAAATTTTGCTTATGCAGTCATTACTGCAATAGCCTACGTATAAAGAAATACAAAGCTACAATCATCGAATCAAGTAAGATTGCACATAACACAGTAAACAGTTAAAAAGGTTTTGCCCGCCTTCTTCATAACAAAATTATCTAAGAATTCATTACAATTTGTTTGCCTAAGTTTATCACTTTGTACCGAATGCTTAGTGTGAACAACATCTCCTGGAACATTGCGACCCTTTAAATCATTTTTAATTCTTTTGAATCTTAAAAAGAATCTTTCGCCTGAGCAGTTACTGACCATCAAGCTAAGAAATAAGGCTTCGCATGGTTGCATAAACTAAGAACCACCAACCTACGGCATCAGACCCAAACGCGCTTTTGTCATTTTTTTGCTGGTTCCCTGTCTCGTTGGGGAAGAGTTCTGCGGTTTCCAGCTGGCAAAGTTGCTTTTGCTTGATATTCAAGCTCATCAAGATCTTCTCTGATTTGCTTAGCATGGGAAGTGTACAAATTTCTGCATGACTTTACTGAAAAAAATTCAAATGGAAAAAATCACATCTAAAAATACCAATCGAGCTTTACCCGATACAAACCCTGACAAAACTACTGTATTGCTCAGTCACCTAAGAAACACTATGCTTTTTCAGGGTTCCCACACATATTCAAAAATCATTTTTCATACTTTTTCAATACTAAATTAAAAAAGTTCAATAACATTACTTCTCTTCATTTTTCGAATTTCTTACTCATTTTTACACATTGCATAACACTGCATAAATAATTAAGTACTTTGCCTACAGTAAAATTCTGCTCAGATATTTCTGATTTCTTTTCCATTTAGAATTTCCATACTTTTTCAATACCTAATGTACATTTTGGCCAAATTCAATACTTTTACAAGGTCTTGAAATCCAATTTTGAAATTCAATACTTTTTCAATACTTTCTATACCGCATGGGAACCCTGTTTTATTGTAAGATGATGCTGCTATAGCCCTACACAAAGCTCTTATCTGTAGTACAACCTTGCTTTGATCAGGTGCAGTGACGTAACTAGAGGTTTGAGCCAGGAGGAAACTTAGCTGAAAGTGTTAGCCCACTGGCTAACACTCAGAAAATAGTTGAGAAACAATAGCAAATCCGGTATTTAACGGCTATACAAAAACCCGAATCAGCGGAAAACACTCCGAAAAATGCAAAAAAAACAGCAATCTACTGAAATGAAAAGACTAGTAAATACCAAAATACAAGCTAGGTAGGGGCCCGGCTTTTACATTTAGCTTGGCAAGGGGGGCAGCTCGCACCCTTGCCACCCGTCAGTTATGCCACTGATCAGGCGCATTTCAAATATGAACAGCCACAAGTTCTTTTGATAGAGTCGCACATAACAATCGGTACGATTCAGCAAACGCAGGACGCAGCCAGCGTGCTTTGAGTATATCGACGTAATAGTTGGCATGCGGCTTGACCAACCGTCATATTGAGATTCATGGAAACTCGTTGGAAGACTCTGGCGTTATCACCACGAAAGTTGAATAGAACTAAATTTCGTGAATAATAATTAAGACATAAATTTTTGACGAAGTTTAATCTAAACGATCATATACCGGCCATTGACTCCATGCGTACCACAGTTTGTTGGAGGCCCCCTTGGATCTTGAGGCCCTAGGCTTATCCCTATATAGCCTATATAGGTAAATTCGACCCTGTGCTCCAGAACAAATATTGATTTAAATTTGCTTGCTTATCTGCATGGGCGTCCGCAGAAATTTTTCCAGGGGGAGCAACCTCGACATTTTGCTTATCTTGTTCATGTTGTTGACGATGCAGTGCAAATGCACGTTCACAAAACGCTTTGCGCTTTCTACACCAAAACGAAATTGCCCCGTGTTACGGCAACAGTCGCAAAAATTGCGCTTAGTTGGCGCAGCAATGCTTCTTTTTCATTCACGCTTCTTCTTTTCACGCAGTACAAAACTACGAAGCTTACCGCTATCAGCAGTCACTATCTCGCAGCATTTTCTGCCAAAAATGTTTGCGTTCAACAATCACATATGTGGCAAAACGCCTACTACCGTAACTTGAAGTGAACCTTTGAAGATTTGTTGCCATGTTGTTACGCAATAAAGACTAACGATCGAACAATCCACTCACAAGCTCTGTCACCAGGGTTGCCCGATTGTTTTTTTTGACGCCAAAATTCACAAATTTGGTCTTTTGTAGAGGCAATTGACGTCAAAAATATTGTCTGGCTTTTTCTCTTCAACATTTGGCTTTTTGTGGAGGCAGTTGGCCCATATGATCAGATTGGTGTCTTGGCATTTTAAATATTTTGCTGCAAACTGTTACTAGGCTTTTTTAGAGTGCTTGGTGTATTTTCTCAAAAGTTATCTGGCAACCCATAGAAGAATAAAGTTGCATCTTACAACCCATAATGCCAAAGGTTCGAGTGGAAACACTGTGGAAAATGTAGAAGATGAAGATTTGTTCCTGTAGAGTGTAGAAGTAATGCTGCAACTTTATTCTTCTAAAATGTCCTACAACTAATAAAAATTTTAAATTTCATGTTATTTAACAATTCGGCTTTTTTACACGGTTTGGCTTTTTTAGACATAGTTTGGCTTTTTTCTCAAAAGTTGTCTGGCAACCCTGTTTGTAACCTGCCTTTGCAGCTGCAGGCGAAGTAGCAGACATGAGTGAACTGCAAGCTCATAACTGCATGACACCAGAACAGCGAACCTGGCTCTTGTGCAGTGTGTCATACCGGCAAATAAACTGTCATTGCAAGCATGAAACCAATTAATCGAAATTAAACTGCTGTCTTCAGGTTTTCTAAAAATTTTCGGTTCTTAGACCAAATATCTAAGGGAGTCAAACGCCATTTTCCCTCCTTGCGGAGGCCCATGGCTACAGATTCACTTGGGCTTCTTTTCACACAGCATCAAAATGCGTGGCTTGCCTCTATCAGCAGCCAATCACTGCCTTGCTGCATTACCTGCCACGATGTCTGCGTTCAAAAGCAGTGCTGCCACAGGCTTTTCGGCAAAAATCACTAGGTTCACAAAAATTCACTAGATCTGAGAAAACTTCACTTGATTTAAAATTTTCCGACGCCCATGAGTGTTCATTGTCTTCGATATGTGGTCTAGTCGTTTCAATAGCAGCTAGTTAAGGCAGAGAGAGCTTAAGTTTTGACGCTGTTTTCTGTTTCAGTTGTAAGCGTTTTGTAGCCTACTTGAAGCAGAAGGATATTGCTGTTTGAATAGCAACTGCCACTTGTCTTCTGAAAGTAAAGTTTAGGTCGTGGTTGCAAGTGTTTGCTACTTGGTCGGTCTTTCAAAGCGGTATGCATTTACCTTCGTAGAGATCTGATGAGGTAGCCTCTTTTCATATTTGTTTATTGTCCGCAGAATTTACAATTGACCATCCCAGTGACCGTGGCATCCAGAGAAAGGAGTTTTCTAAGCTGACACTAATTTAAAACCCTCGTATGTGAGATCATCAATCCAGCAAAAGCGCCTAAATAGTTTGACGATTATGTCCATTGAATCCAAAAAACTTGGACAACGTTCTGAAGGGCACTGCTAATGCTAAAGCCCGAAAAATACGTTTCTTTCTCTTAGCAAATGCATTTCTTGTATTGTAGGCTACAATAGCCTAAAGCAGGGTTGTGGAGCCAGAGCTAAATTTAAACCTCCAGTTCCAGGCATCTCAAGTTTTTGCCTTGAGTTCCGGCTCCAAAATGATTTGGTACATTGAAAACTGAAAACAAATATCTTAATTGTACAATTGTAATATTACACCAGCATAGATAAAAGGTGTCGCAAAATGATATATTTGATGGATAGTGGAACATGTGCAAAAAATTTGAGATCCCCTGTTCTACACACAAACGAACTTGGGCGTAGGAAGGATTTATTCCAGGGCGGACAATAGTTGATTTTTACAGGTGGTGGCAAAAGCATTTTTCAAGGGATCAAACAACGGTTAAATTTTTCTATTAGAAACCCGAAATTAAGAAAAAAAGATTTTCAAATTTCAAAATTCGGGGGTCCAGTCCAAGGCCCCCAGGCACCCCATTCGAACAACCATGAAAACGAGGATATTATGTACACGTACGACAAACCACGCTCGTCCCGCAATGAGTTAACTTGCTTGCCCTCCAAGGACAGTGTAATGTAACCGGAACCTAAATTTCAGGCTTCACCATGTAAAAGCATTTGGCTTCAGCTCCAGCTACAACCATCCAAAGTTTCTTGGGCTCGGGCTCCAATTCCACAGCCCATTTATCTATTTCGTTTGACTTTGCCAATATTGTGTAGCATTATAATAAAATGTTGCATAAACTTTGTAGTTTTTGTGTGATGTTCTGTTGCCAAAATTTTTCGTTTGTTGATGTTTTATTGCTAAGGTGTTATATCTTATCTTTGCTGGATGACTATCAGAGATGAGCACGAATCAGGACTAGATCAGGACTGAAGCCAATTTTGATTGGCCGGATCAGGACTGGATCGAACTGAGAAATTTTTTTTTGTTTTAATGTGAATATTCTGAAAATATCAAAAATTTTAGTTGTGATCCGATTTCACAGGTTTGCTAAATGGTAGTTTATATTTTGCCATCAGATGTTTGCAATTCGAAATGTAGGCCTATCCACCATTGTTCACACATAACGTTGAGTTCTATTCTAGTAGCAACGTGAACATAATTGAGTGGTTAGTGTCTGTACCTGCTGTGCAAGTGTTCGTTGATTCTGCTCTCACCATTTCCTTTGGCTTAGCTTGTAGAGGTTACACTTTTGATAGGAGGGCTTTTAATGTACTTTTTCAAAATGTTTAGGGTTTACATTTAGGGTGTATGTTTAAGTTTCGGTTTAGAGTTTACGTTTAGGGTTTAGGTTTACGGATTAGGTTTCGGGTTTAGATTTTAGGTTCAATTTTTAGGTTTAGGTTTTGGGTTTAGGTTTTGGGTTTTTATGTTTTGGGTTAAGTTTTGGGTTTAGGTTTTGGATTTGGTTTTAGGTTTAGGGTTTTAGGTCATATAACAAGGATATTATGCTAATCCAAGTGTATCGACCTTGTCACTTGATCAATCCAAGCAATCGAATTCTCCTAATGCAAAATAACTCCAGCAGTGCTTTTCCTTCTGATGCCACTTCCTTGTTAAATTTTGTAAATGCCAAAGGCTGTGTCTATTTTGCCTCATGAGGCAAAAGCACTGCTGGAACTATTTTACCTTCAACCAATCGTATTTGGCCAAAGGCAAAATAAGTCCAGTAGTTTTGCTTGTCAGTTTCAGGTTGCTGACGATGCAACGCAAAATGCTTTACCCTTTCTGTGCCATAAAGAAAATGTCCAATGTTACGGCAGCAGTTGCAAACAGGGTTCCCTCTCAGAAAATTTGCAGAGAGCAAATGTTTGTTTTAGTGAGCATGAATATCCTACTTCTTAAGATTGAATTAACAGAGTTCTGAATGAATTACAAAAACTTGTGAATTATTAGAATGAGTCTAAAATTTTACCAAAACACGAACAAGGTACAGAACCGTCGCCAGAAAGTCTTCAATAGGGGGGCTTTGCAGTTCGGGGGTGCTTTGCGTTTGTGCGGGGGGGCTTGACATTATAAAATTAACCAAAATTCCACTTATTTATAGTGTTTCACGTTTCAATTTGGGGGGCTTGGAACTTTGTTTGGGGGGGTAAGCCCACCAAAGCCCTCCCGTGGCGACGGGATTGACAAGGTACACACATAATTCAAGTAGGTTCTCTTTGTTTTAATGTTTTCACAATGTTTTGGAATAGCGCAAGTGCGCAAGAATGAGCTTTCACTGCCCAAATGGTCTGGTGGCACTCAGTCCCGTCAGCACGGGAGGAGGCTTTGGTGGGTTAAGCTTTCCCCAAACAAACATTAAAGTCCCCCAATTTGAGATATTAAATACCACCCTGCACAGAAAGACCTCTTATTGAAGACTTTCTGGCGACGATTCTGGTGGTACTGCGCATTTTCGTAACTTAGAAGGAAAATTGGTTTCAAAATTTGCGCTTTATTGGCAGCAATGCTTCTTTTTAGGCACGCCAAAACAACAGTAGGGCAGGGGGAGCAGTATAAAGTTGAGGGAAAAGAAAACTTATATAAAGCAAGCAAATCGTTACCAATATTTTTGTTTCTGTTCAGCAACAATATTGACCTCAAAAATAATAGAAGAAATGATGGAAAACCATTCTGAATTTTCCTGTTACGCGAATAGCTGCAATAAATTTGTTTCAATTCGATCTTGATGAACCATGAAATTACCCACAATACTGTAATGAAAAAGGCACTTCCTCCCCCTTTTGAAAGAGCAGAGGGAAATGTTCCTCTCACTTTCCTGCTTTCTGGCGTCCTTGTTTCTTTTCACACAGTATAAAATTATTTGGCTTACTGCTATCAGCAGTAACTGTCTCGCTGCATTACTTGCCAAGATGCTTGCGTTCAACAGTCACAGGCGGCAAAACACCTATTGCCGCAACTTGAAATGAACCTTTGAAGAATTGTTGTTGCCATGTTATTGTTACCCAGTAAAGTCCAATAATAGAACAATTCTTTCTCAACGAACCAAATATGCTAGAAAACCTGAAGTCAATAGTTTAATTCCGATATGAAAATGCAGCTCATCACGGCGTAATGCCAAAACAGTAAAGCTGGCTGTTGCGCAGTGTGAGTGTCATACCGGAAAATAAACTGTCATTCCAAGAATTAACTCAATTAATATCGGAATTAAACTGTTGACTTCAGGTTTTCTAGCATATTTGGTTCGTGTGCCAATTAGCAGGGGGAGGAAATGCCCATTTTGTCCCCCCTGCGGACGCCCATGGTCCTCCCACTATGAAAAAAGTTCCACCACCAATGTTGGTAAGTTGTTAGTAGGAAAAAAGTCGCATCATGGTTGACTGCACATCGATGACGTCATAATCGTTGCCAAAAGTGACTTTGCCCCCCCGAAATTTTTCGCTGGTTGCGGCCCTGTCCCATACACCTCTAGCTTGGCATTGCCGTTTTCGGACCTCAATCTTTCACCATAACTAGGGCAACCAAAAGTCAATAAAGTCAAAATTTTTCTGCCGCTTTGAAAGTTCATGAAACGTCCACAAACCAAATTTCACGCTCATACCACGAGGGAATCCCAAGTTAATAGGTCAAAAAAAAGTTAAAATTTATCATTAGGTCAAAATTTTCTTGCAGCGAGAGTTTTTTTCTCTTCATCGATACTTTATTGAAACTACAACAACATATATTGATATGCTTTTGCAAGTTTAGTTGCAGGTTTGTTGCGACTTCTGGCGTAATAATGCTGTTTTGCCCACTACTGGACGATTGAACAGTATGTAGGATAGGCATGGTAAGGCAAGAAACATGGTCTTACAGTACTTGCTTTGGTAAATTGCTCAATCTATCATGCATACAACATTTCAACTTTATCATGTTCTCAGGCTGACTCTACTGTAGTTATTTATTTACTTATCTATATATCATTCCCTAAGTTAAACAACCAAATATTTTAAAATTTCGAAGCATAGAGTGTATGAATATGCTTCTGGGTTAACACATAAAGTTGAATTATTTTGCAGGTGCAAACGCAGAATATTTATAGGTCAAAATAAAGTCAAAATTTGTAAATTATAAAGTCAAAATTTTAAGTTTTTAGGTCAAAAAATTGGTTTCCCTAACCATAACTCATGATTTCTATGATTATGATTTGATGACCTCTTAAAAAGTTTCTGCACAAGCCACTGAGTGGGGCCCCGCAAAAATGCTTCCAATCGGGCCCGGCACTTGCTAAAGCCGGCCCTGAATCATTTATTTGATTATTTCTTCTGCAGCGTTCCTGTAACGAAATGAAATCCTGTCATGCCCAATATTGCAGCAATAACAGCGCGGAAATGAAAACGATTGGAAACTCAAATTAAAAACACTTTTTGTTGTGATGGTGCAAATCTTCAAACAACCAATCACGTAACCAATTGTTTACGGATTGAAAACGTCTGAAAAGTTAGAAAAAGGACAGTTGGTTTTCTTCAAACACATACTCAAAAAATCACTACATTGTTCTGAAAAATCACTAGATCACTAGCTAGGCCAGTCTAAAAATCACTAAGCGTGTCACCAGTGTTCAAAAGCAGCATACGGTAAAACGCCTGCTGTCGTAACTTGAAGCAAATCTTGGAAGATTTGTTGCCATGATATTGTTACGCAATAAAGACCAACACCAGAAAAATTCACTCCTAAGTTTGGTCACGCAAAGGCGTGGACACGAGTGAACTGCAAGCTCACTACTGCACGACACCAGAACAGTAAACCTGGCTGTTGTGCAATGTGAATTTCATACCGGCAAATAAAGTGGCATTGCAAATATTAATTAATTGATCGGAATTGATCTGATGACTTCATGTTTACTACAAAATCTTGGTGCTTATTTTCAATTACCAGGGGGGGGGGCAAATGCCCGTTTTG
>Ga0210059_1004941_pt1 | contig 21461 bp, 13 predicted proteins | sample Ectturendosymbi2_FD_188042 | JGI IMG/M metagenome (GOLD analysis project Ga0210059, IMG submission 188042) | Ecteinascidia turbinata endosymbiont from Florida, USA - Sample 2 (SPAdes) (version 2) | ecosystem: Host-associated > Tunicates > Ascidians > Unclassified | place: Key West, Florida...
CTCATAACATTGACAGTACGAAAAAATCACAACTTCTGGATGACAAGTCAAGGTTTCTAAAGGTCCACCGCGCTGATCCCGTCCGAGGGGGGTACAGCTAGTACCCACATGCTGACAGCCCGGGTGTTGACAGCTGCAGGTCCGCCGCCTACCAAAGTTCCTAACGGGGCTTGAAAACCACATAAACCACTACTTCCGAGATTAAGTAACTGAGTGTCGCCATTGAGATGGCCAGAAAGCAAAGTTACCATCTTCCTTTGGCCAAGAAGTCGACATCACATGGTGGCCTGTAGTTGTCAAGCCGCATTAAAAAACTTAGCCTCACATTCAACAAGAGTATGGCTCAAGTGTAGTTGAATCGTCATCAATATACATTGTTGCATCACAGAAGAACACGGCGGGAGAACTGTACAAAAGTAGTATCATGCAGGTGTACGGCCAAAGCTCGTCGAATTACAGAAAGCTATAGCGGTATCCCACGCTCCGTCGAGCTGTGCAAAGTGTATGCATTCATGTTCATCTGTAATTAGGCGAGCCGCTCTGCGATGCAGCCGGCTACCTTGAAATTCTATGTGCGCCATGTTGTTCTCAAATGCGAGAACGGCACGCATGTTATTGTTAAAGGGACTTGGCATGCTGACTAAACAGTCCCCATAGTTGTGCCCCGTAATGTATGCATGCAAGCTCGAAGTCGGCCAGCAAAACTTCAAGAAACTTAACCCCGTCGTCCATCTCTACAGGAACCAAATAACATGTAGCGGCGTCAAATTAGCATTGGCGTAATGTTTGGAAGGGACACATTCTCGTTTAAAAACTTTCCATGTTGTAGAGCACGTAAGGGCTCGCCCCCCCCCTGGAAATGTCTTGACGCCCCCCGGTAAAGAACCACTGATTTAACAGGTAAAGTTCAAGCACTCTAACGCAGCTTGTATACAGGTTTATCAACTTGGTATATAGCATATTAATTTTATTTCCTTTATTTAACAAATTTTCTCGTAATCAGTAATCGGAAAACATATTTTCCACAAAAGTAGCCCAAAGTCAAAGTTTGAAACAACGGAATTTTGTATTTCTGACGGTTTTAAAGCACAAACGGTTTTGCAAAACATCAACATTATTGTTTAAAAGGATGAATTTCAGTTTTGCTTATGTTGGTTCAGCGAACAAAATTTATCGTTTCGAACAGTGTCGCAGCGACGAAGAGATGAAAAATCCTACCAAATGTTTCACAGTAAATAATTCATAGTAACAGCGAAGGCTGGCATCTCTAGAAACTTGAAAAACTTAACAAATGCAAAAAAACTTAATATTAAAACACTTGTTAAGTAAACCCGTGCTTTACAGTTTTGATTGCGACTGAAGACCTCTACCTCTGTCTAGAACTTTACCTGAATTGAGTCAAACTGATCTCCGCCAAATGCCGAAACACAAGGCTTGATTCCACCAGTTCCAATTACTATCATAAAAAGACCCACCATCGAAAGATCTCTGCGGAGTAAGTTGCAATACCAAAAGGCAAACTAAACGGTGTTGATGAATTTTGTTGTAGACAGTTACAGAACAAACAGCCGATAGCATAGTTGCGAATATTCGCAAACCTCTGGTTTATCGAAAAGCGCAATTTATCAGTGCATGAATATTGTTGGCATCTGTTGGATTGGATCCGAAATATTAAATAATAAACGCAATGGAGAAACCTACTGATTTTTGTGAACATGTTATAACTGATGTTGATCAACGCCTAGTTTTTCAGGAAAGGTTAATGGATCATGTTGAAGTGTTTGAAAGAGAAGCAAGTTCTTCTTATAGTTCTCAGAAACGAGGTCCGACTGAGCCTCATCCCTTTTACTTTCGTGAATGCAAGACATTAGACAATAATCGATCTCCTAATGATAAAACTTGCAAAGCGATTTGATTCGAATAGATTTCACTTAGGGCGTCTTTCATATTTTAATATGTCGATGTTACCTTTCAAGAGACTCCCTAATGCAGAAATTTCAGGTGGTTGTGATCTGCTCAAAATTAGTCTGTATCGCAGGATTAATGAAACACGATAAAAGGTAAATCTGATCTGGGAGAGAGAGGGTGTGAGGAGATGATGTGCAAACGTATGCCTGGGTTAACACTTTTATTTAGTATTTTCTTCTGTTTGTCTTTTGATAAGCATGATATAAGCAACGCATTGCTTCGCAGTGGTCACGCGATTGTATATTGTGGCCTTTACACTGCAAGCCCCACTACAAATGCACGTTTTTATGCTTAATCCAACTGCTAAACAAATTGTAAGTTCACTTTGCAGGGAACCTAATTTGCAAGGATTGTAACATGTAAAAACCGCATCATGCTGCACGAGGACCTCGCTTCTGTATGGCAACAAAATGCTTTGTCTTATTTTGGAAATTGGCGTCATTTTAAGCTTCTTGAAAGTCTTTTAAGAAGCAATATTTGTTTAAACGTTTGAAGACCACTGACTTGGGTTTATTCGCTCAAAAACAAACGATTTCATTCGAAATACAGTCAAAGCGCTGGGACACCGAAAAAAACTTGTTGACCGGGTTGTCTCGTCGAACACTTGTACCTGATTCTGAGTCATCAGCGTGCTCAACATTGCTCAAGGATAGGTGCATTCAACTTGACGCTTTATTTCAAATAACAAGAACACTGGCAAACATATAAACGTTTTGAAAATTTACTCAAACTAACTACCAATCTAATATGTTGTTTGACTTCAGTGTGCTCATACACTGTCGCTGAAGCACGGATTTCTGCAATTGCATTTTTATATCCATAAAACTACAGCTTCATCAATGGAGGTATGAAAGTCTACATTTAAATTTTAGTTAACTTAGAAAATAGCGGTTGTGAATTATGTGTCATGCTAAACCTTCAACGTCAGTGTTTTCAATGCTTTTGAGTTTTATTCTTAAAACTCACTCTCGATGACTTAAAAATCCCCAAAATCGTTGCTTTACCAGCGACATCTAGAGGTCGTGCCACCTATCGTCTGCTCAGTGAAATCACAAGGCAAAATAATTGTGTTTTCACAATCATGAGAAGCAAGCAAAAATCAAGCCTTTTAACTTAAGAATAAATTGTCTAGCAAATTCCAATGTTTAGAAAATGAACTAAGAGATTCATAAAACCCTACCTGATCGCGCTTTCACAAAGCGGAATAAAAACGCATTGAGCTATTGATTCCCCTCCAGGAAATGCACAAACATGATAGTGAAGTCTGGCTTGATAATTATAGTTGATATGATGAAACGTTTAGGCAGTCTCAAAACGTTGAATTTTGAAACAAAGTCACATTCGCATGTTAAAAAGCAAGAACAACGCCGTTTTTGCTCAAAACAAGTTTTTTCTCTATTGCTGCAAAAACTCTAAAAGCTAAAAAGGCAAATACTCCGGAACTAATTTTTGATTTATGTTACCATTAGTTTGGTGTTAGATGAAACAAGACAGTCTGCATAATCTACGAACGCCTGTTCCCTGTACATCATATTTTGGATTGAATACGTACAAAAAATGTCTTCTTCAGTCAAAAATTAAATCAAATGTGATTGTCGTGTTGTAGAACATTAAACACTGCAAAAATATGAACACTTCAAAAACCTTTTGAAAGAGGAAAAAATTGTAAAAATGTTGTCACAACCAATTACCAAACGCCGTGCAACAGCTTTTCACTTGCGATGCACAAAATTATACTGTCTGGCAGTTGAATTTTTCGTAGTGGCAGATGCGTCGTCGGGTTTGGTTTGCGCAAATCTTTATTTACTTCCAGCTGTTCAAACAATCGAGAAAAATTTACAAACTTTATGACGCCAGTTGGGCGCATTGTTGTGCAAAGCAAACTTAAAAAGTGCATTACTTTTGTTCCATGTCGTTTGCCATTCACAACAACTTGGAGCAACATAATGGATCTAAAGAACTACCAAAAGTTCCATTGCATTTGGCTTTAGGAAATATGTGATGAAAACTTCAAAAACCATCCCGACCATTTTTGTTTGCTTGCGTGCTAAAGCATTTGAAGTTTCAAGCCAACATACTTCTCAGCCACGACTGGAAAAGTACAAAAAACATTTTATCAGTTGGTGGTAACTTTGTCGACAAAGCCGATCATTGCCACCTTTGCTGTATAGTTTAAAGCCAATTAACTTCAAGGCAAAGTAGTAGTAAGTTTACTGGCGATAAGAAAGGTATTGCATCTACATTTTCATAGTGAACAGTCTGCCAGGACACTGAAAAAAACAGTACGGCTATCATGTCAGGTGTCCCCTGAAAACCCTAACATTAAAACACATTTCAGGTAATGAAAAGACCATGTGAAAAAGATAGCTAGCGTCTAGCAACGCAATTGAGGGGGGATGTTTGCAGGATGATCCACACAGTTGCGCGGGGGGTGCTTGGTCGCAACTGGTTTTTTTCGTTAGGGTGCACCAGTTCTGTAAGGAACTGAGCTGGACGAAGAAAGTGTAAACCCAGCCAAAAGGAAACTCCGTCTGGGTTACCATAACCCTTTCGCAACCATGCAAATTTAAGCTCAAAAGCAGTTTGTGTAGGGCAAATTATACAGCAGCAACGCAGCAACAAAACTGGTTGTATGACCAGACGATCATCTGGGAGTTTGCTTGTAGATAGTAATGCCACTGCTTAGTCGAAGGTGGTGGTTACTCATCTTCATTGCCCTGAGACAACATGAAAGCAAAACAGCAGCAATGCAGATTAAGTACAAGCAAAATGAAATGATATTCACAGAACAGGTACTACCAAAATAAAATAATATTCATGACTTGATTAACTAACATTGCATAATGACACAAATGTATGAGTTTATCTTGTTAATTTTTTGTGCATTTATCATATATTTGACAGAAAAAATGGGCAGTATGTTAATCTGCATAATATGCTTCAAGAAACTGTGAAAACTATATCTAAAGTGCTGTGTCTTCTTCCGCATACTGTGAAATAAGGTGGTCTCGATAACGTTTTCTGAATAGAATAGAAGATAATCGCTGCAATGTATTATCAACTGAATCCCAAAACTTAGGTCCATAGTATCTGATTGATTTTTGCCATGCTCGCTTGAAATCGAGTGCAAGAAATATTTACCCTGGGTGGCTTTCCTGGTTAAGTGAGTGTGAACTGAAGTAACTGGGACAAAGTATTCATCAAAGGTTCGTGGCAACTTGCCATTGTGGAAACAATGCATCAGTTTAGCAATTTCAAGGTGATATATAATTTATTTTCAACATATTTGATTGGTGGTAAAGTGGAGTTACATGTGATCTGTAGGAGGCGAAATTCATGGCTGTAATAAGTTTATTACGTAGGACATTTAAATGGTTTGGAGCGGTCATTGGCACTGATCCCCATGCACCAATTGCGTATTGAAGGTGGCTATAAACTAAACAAAAGTAAACTGATTTTAGTGCAGAAGAAGTCAGATAGTGTCTTGTCATGTAAAAAATTCCAAGGCTTCGTGCTAATTTATCCTCTAGGTTGGTTATGTTTTGGTACCAAGACAATTTATCATTTAGAATTACTCTTAAATACTTTGTGCAATTAATGTCATCAATTTGATTGTTGCCAATTTTTCCTGAAAATGATGGTACTGGTTTTGGGTAGCATTTCATTAACATGAAGGATCGCATTTAATTAACAGGTAACATCTTATTTTGTTCAACATAAGACTACAAGTGGGTATATAATAGTTTGCAAAAATTTTGTTGAATGGAAACAGCAGGGATATAGGCCTATAACTTCTGCAGCGATTTTTTTGGCCTCCTTTATGAATAGGGGTTACTTGTGCACATTTTAATCATTCAGGATAGATACCTGTACCTGTGATTCCGCCGGCTTCAATGCCTTGTACTACGTTCTGTTTTGTCTGTTTTCATCAACCTGCGTTCTGCAGAGTGTGTGTTCATACTATGGACTTCGTGTTTGCTATAAATAAATGAATTAAAATAAATACCTGTTTTCACGCATCTAAACCCTTTAATGCCTGCGCCGGCCACCACAGTGGCTATTACGTAGGACATTTAAATGGCCACCATAGTGGCCGGGACGTTTCTGGCCATAGCTCGCCAGCCGCTATAGCTAGAGAGCTGTTCAAACCCTCTACGGATGCGGCAAGTCTTCTAGTTTCGATTAAAAAAAATTTTTGATTTGGGTTTGGGGTTCTCCTGGGATGACTTCACAAAGCGGGAGTGTTTTTGAATTTTTGACCAATTTTGACTGGCCCTGGACGCCAACCCAATGAGTCATTTTTTTGGTTCAAACTTTTTGTGAAAACTGGACTATCATCCGCGTTTTCAGAGCCTTTTATTGACCTTCTAGCATGTCTGGAACCAAAGTTATGGCTCAAACACCCCATTTTACCCCCAAATCAGAATATTGCAGAAAAAGCATGAGTCTCCCACTGGCGGCTTGAGCAGATAGCGATAACTCGTCGCGAGAACATGATAGAGAGCTATTCGAACCCTCGAAAAACTCGTGAAGCCTTGTAGTTTGCACTGAAAAAAAAACACCTTTTGAGATTTGGGTTTGGGGTTTTGGCTGGGTGTCATCAGGTTGAGGGTAGGTTTTGCTTTTTTTGGTTTTTCTTTTATGACGTCATCGCCCAGACACTGAGCCGAAATTGTGGCTCAAAATTTGGTTGGATCCTAGGCTGGAATATAAATCTTTAGAGCCCTAGATCGACTTCCTGGCGTTTCTGGTGCCCAAGTTATGGCCAGAAGACCCCAATTCACTGGGGAATATGCTGAGTAATTTCCAGGGATTTCCCTAATTAATTTCTGCTTATTTTACCACAACGTTTGAACCAGAAATGCTAGAAAGTCCATCAAACCCTCTAAAGACTCGTATTTATTATCTAGAAACCAAAAAAACCTTGAGCCACAAAATTGGCTCGATTGTTCGACTCCCAGAAGATGATGACGTTATCATCCAAATGTAAACAAATATGCATAAACATCCTCTCATTACGTAACCATCAACAAAAACCCCGAAATCTCAAGCCAAAATTCTTTTTTGCAGTCTAAACCACAGGTCTTCACGAGTCTTTAAAGGACTTGAACAGCTCTCCAGCCTATTCTGGCGGCGAGTTATGGCCATATACAAAGTGGGTATTATTCACCCCAGGTTAGAGTTTGTAGGGGTAGAAGTTGTCTACTTTTTGGTTTTTGTGCCATAATTTTGGCTCTAGATATGTTAGAAAGCCAATCAAGTGCTCTAAATACTCGGATGATAGTCTAGTTTCAAAAAAGAAACTTGAGCCAAAAAATTAGCTCATTGGACTGGCGCCTAGGGCCGTGTAAAATAGGCCATAAAAACGATAAAACATCTCTACTTGTGGCGTCTCCCATGGGTGTCCCTCGACTGGAAAAAAAAATTTTGAGTCGGAACTAGAAGACTTGCTGAATCCGTAGAGGGTTTGAACACCTCTAGCTGCAGCAACGGGCGAGGTATGGCCAAAAGAGTACCAGCCACTGCAGTGGCCGGCGTGGGCCTTAAAGTGCCGGCGCGGGCCTTAAATTATAGTGGCCGGCGAGGGCATTAAACTATGACTACTAGCACTTCATCTTTGAAAATTATTTCACGCAAATGCTAATCCATCTCAGCAACGTTCTACGTGTATTAGAGGGTGACGTCAAGTGTGTTAGAATTTCCAGGAATAACAATCGGCTCTCTTAAATGATAAGGCACTTCATTTCCTAGTACGGATGTGTGTATGGTCACCTGTGGTTGATTCTGTTTTCGATAAATTAAGTTAAGGCGACTGCGACAATTGCAGTTGGTAAATTGTAACGTTATTTTAAGACCATCAGCGCAGTGCGAAACACGTTCTTTTTCATTGAACGGCTGTCAAGGGAATGTTATGCCTTTGAGATTATGGCAGCTTGCAATGGATAAGCAAACAACGACCTGAATGCTATTACTCGCGTCGAGTTAATATGTGCACACAACTTTAAAGACACCAGTGCCTCGCCGGTCATTCACCCATACCATACCACTGCAACTTAGCAATATATGAGTCTCACAATTAGATAGAAAGGGAAATGTCGTAACAATCCGCCCCGCCGTGGAAAATGTGATGCTTTTTAGTCTTTATAAAAGGTTTGTTGGGAGGAGTTGCAGCACACCCACGAATCACAGTCACAAGCCAGCACTGGATTTGACATCATAAGACTTGATGTGTTAGCGTTTGCAGTGATACCAAAATGACCGCACAGAATGTCCTCCATAGACTGTGACCGCACAATCCGAAACTCGTGACGTCGCAGCCCGAAATTTGGGTTGTGGCTATCACCATATAGGCTACTACTCGCAGATTATGAGAAGATAGAGACACTACTCTATGTCAGTTTTGCTGCATAAGGGATAATATTTTTCTTATAAATTTCATTCAAATGTAAAACTAGGTCAGCTATGTCGCAATTTGATATAATTTTTATTCAACTACGTAAAAAAGCTTTTGTGATGTTCATCAAACATCATTATTGCCGTTATGTACGAAGTGATGATATATAGGCGGAATATCCTTGTATACAAGGGGTTGGCGTTGGAATGAATTTTGCCTAGGTGCTTACAAGTCTATCAATGGGGAATAGCAAGACATGCCCTGAAGGCCATATTTATCAAGTTCAGTGCAAATTTTTAAGGTTACCATCTCTGCTCTTTTCAATACTTAAGTTTTCCTGGCTGCGCCGCTTTTATTGGGATAGGTTTATGTCAAAGCCTTCATTGAATCATGTTTATAATTCAACTAGTGTAGACAGGTTAGGAAACGCCAGCATTATTTGGCGTTAGTAACCTAGTTTAAAAGAAAAACAACACAGCTTATCATGCATTTGAGAAATATTGAATGCAAGCTAGAGGGTTTTTAAATTATCGTTTAAAATATTGCTGGCTGAAATTTATCTGCTGTTTTTGTCAACCAAACGAACTTAAACGGGAAATTAGGAAAAAATCTGGGGACCAAACAGGGGGTCAACCAAAAATCTGGGGGGCCATGGCCCACCCAGGCCTCCCTTCGAATCGCCACTGAGAATGTAGCCTATTTGTCTCCGTTTACCAAATACAGTGAGCTAACATTTCTGTTAGCTATGAGGTGTCGCTGAAAATAGATAACGCCTAAGGCGCTGTGATGGCTTGCTCCGACCCTGTAACCTGTCTGCGGGTAAACTAACATTGTCACTTTGCGATAAGCTTGGTAGAAACTCTCTTGACCAGTTTTTATTAGTAAAAACGAAAACTACAAGAAATAATTAGTCACTTTGCGACAAACAAAGGAATTGTCAATGCGTACTAGCTGGCAGTTATTCAAGAGAGAAAGAACACAGAGGAAAAACGAACAAGTTAGAGCGGAATGTATTGGTTATCACGAGATCGTTATTGAATCGATACAAGTTTTCACACAATCAAGAGACATTCTGAGGTTATATTTAGAAAAAAGGTGGGCAGTTGCAAAAGGATTGCTAACAAGCACTAGTTTTTTCTCATCAGGTATTGCCCCTTTTTTCAATAAGGATGACAAAATTTAACGAAAACCGCAACTTTTTTATTGGTCAGCCGAGGTGAATATCTCTGCAATGTTTGACTGGCACCGTCACGGTGCTGATTCGCCTAAATCAATTGCAATGTTGCGAGGGTGTTATCGATCTTTGCACTTTTATTTGTGCATGCGATGAATTGTAAGATTGCGAGTGATGCCAGCTTTGCTGTCAAATACAAATTATTCAAACATACTAAAGTGCTATGTAGTAATTTTAAGCAGTCGTTCGTGCAGCACCGATAGTTCAAGCAAACCAGACCTTTGCAATACCATTTTATTGAACTATTCGAAACCTTTTTTTGCTTTTTTGCATGAAAAATGTTGACTATTGGAAGAAACATAAAGCAGACCACCTCAAAATGTTTTTCTAGGTACTCCCTACATTGTACATTCGTATATTTCGACGCAGGAACGTATATTAGATACTTGATTAAAGTGCTCATTAAGACAGTAAAAAGGAATTTTTGAAAGCAATTATTTGAAAAAGTTTAAGATCCTATGTTGCTTGAATTTACCATGCTACATGGTTATTGATAATTTTTGATGAAAACATAATAAAGAAACAAAAGGCAGCAAAGTGTTATCATAACTGATAGAAATCACAAGCAAAATCTTTACGACTTCCATTTATAGACCTATGCTTCGTTTTCATTCGGCACCAGATGTTGATCTTCATCTATTTGTCGATCTTCTTTGTTTTTCACGAAGTGGTTGTCATCAACGACTTTGTGTCTGCAGTAATTTCACAAAATAGCGCTAGAAAATATAATTACATTCATATTACAGTAAGTCAAGCTGCAAATTTAGAGTAGAGGGTGTTCTTCGGCGGCAACAAGGAAAAACAAAGTGTTTCCGCATTCGAATGTAGCTGGTAGCTGGGCGTCTTTGTTCTTTCACCCACAAAAATGGGCCTCGGCAGGGGGGTGCAAAACGAGCATTTTACCCCTGGAAATTGGGGCTAAGAACCAAACTTTTCTAGAAAACATGAAGTCAGCCGCTCAATTTCGATTGATTGATTTAATTTCTGCAATGACAATTTATTTGCCGGAATGACACTCGTATTGCACAAGAGCTGCACTAGATTCACGGTTCTGGTGTCAGGCAGTAGTTATTGCAGTTCACTCATGTGCGCACTTTTGGGAGGCCGAACTTAGGAGCGGATTCTTCTGCAGTTGGTCTTTATTGCGTAACAATAACATAGCAGCAAATCTTTAAAATTTAAAGGTTCACTTCAAGTTACGATTGCAAGTGTTTTGCCGCATGTTGCTGTTGAACACAGATGCTTTGGCAGTTAATGCAGCGAGCGATACAGTGAATGTTGATAGCGGTAAGCCACGTAGTATTATACTGTGTGAAAAGAAGCACCAGTGAATCTGTAGCATTGCATCCACAAGTCTGAAATATCGAGACCAGCGTGGTCCAAACACTGGCTTCCTATCTTTTTAATTCCTATCTTTTGTGTACATTTCTATTCGTCTAATGCGCCATCGTCTAATTCGTCAATTTGCTCAATTCGTCACCTCTTTCTATCCCTTAGAAGCGTTTTGTCCTGGCTAATACGTCGTTTGCAGTTTCGCTTTTGATGTCTGAGCAGCTACTACGTGTGGGAATTCAAACAAATTAAGGATCTTTGTCTGAGAATTGTTGCACCTCGCAATTTGTTTACCGAATTTATACACGAGGTGGAAAGTCGACCCGACTCCCAATTGAGAGAACGTGGGTAATCTTTGCAGTTTGTTAAAGATTTAAAAGGTGTTAAATTAAATTTAGTAGTCCAAATAGAGCAGAGGAATTAATTGTTGTATTCTACCATAACGTCATAAACTTGTATTTTACTGCAAATAAGAGCACTATGTATACGAGTTACTATGATAAAGTATACGAGCTTCTATAATGGAGTTTTCACCTATTTGCATAATCCGTCACTTTGCCTAAATCGTCACTTTTTTCCAATCTCCTTGAGATGACTAATTAGGCAAATTCTACTGTTTTCGCCACACAGCACTTGCAAGTTACACATCATTGAAGTGCAGGTCAATTCAATATGTAACTATTAGGGGATAACAATATCTTTTTACAATATATAACGTTACAATAGCTAACCTTTAGGTGAGACTAACGCTGCAGTCCTACTCTGTGACCACAAAGCATGCGTTTATTTTTTATCTTTGTTGCAAGCATAGACTCTATAATTAATTTTCGAGCTAGATTAGAAGATGTGCATTTGTGGAAGTAATGAAGTAATATTTAGTCTTCATTAGGCCTACCATAGCAATTTAACAAAAAATAAGTGTCAAAAGAGAAGTGTCAGAGCAAAACAGAAAGTTCAATTCTAACCGGGAAGAAAGGTATTTCTTCGCCAATAACAAAGGCAAACCACAGTGTATTGCGAGGATGCAAGTAGTATCCGTTCCCAAAGAGTTTTTATTTAAAAAGGCAGTACAGTATCAAACACGAGAAATCATACAGGAAATACCACGTAAATTCTAGGGAAGCAATTTTGAAATAATTGAAAGATAACCAGGCCCGAAACCAGGGGGACCCGGCAATTGCCCCCGCTTAAGAGACTTTGCACTGAAAATGTTCTCTCCGTGTTCGTTATTTGCGAAAGTGCTTTCTCATTTATGAAACGATTGAAAAGAGACACACGAAATAGAATGGCTAATGAAACCTGCATGCTTGCTTGCGTCTGCCGGCTACGGAAATTAAAGCGGACATCGACGAGATAACCAAAGCCAAGAAACAAAAAATTGTTTTGTTATTTTGTTGGTGTGTTGTGTATCTTTTTTTAGCAGAAAATCTCTTTTTGAGTCGCAAACTAAGCAAACAGAAAACTTAAAAATTACGCTAGAATAAAAAATTACGGCCCGCAATTTTTTCCTCAAAACATAATGTGCCCCTTCATGCTCTCAGTTTTGGACCACCCTGATCTAGACATACCATACGTCCCGTTTCAGCCGGGACAGTCCCGGTTTAAAGGCTTTGTCCCGGCGTCCCGGTCAGTCAGCCAAAAACTGCCGGTTAGGCAGTCAATCAGTCAGCCTAGCCTTACTTACAAGAGTATTAGCAGACTCTGATTGATCTGTCTAGCCAAATTTCTGAAGAGTGATGTGTGATCTTGTTTTTTCTTGTTTCGTTGTATTAGATCAGGGTCTCAAACACGCGGCCCGCATGTGTCCCACGAGGGCGTTTTGTGCGACCCGCGATGCTTTTTGGTTATTTTCAAATAATTAACATTTACATTATTTGTGCAATAGTTTATTCGCCTGTGTTTAAAAGTGTTCGGCTAGCGAGTGAACATGTTCCTAACGAACGTACAAACGGCTAGAAATGATTTGCCTTTAACTCATTTCTTTCTGGAAAAACCATTTATCATTTTTTCATTTTACTGAATCACTCTGAAGATACTGGTAATTTTTATTTATCTAACAGTTCCTGCTTTAGGCTTTGATTTGGAGCTTGTCTAAAAATTACTGTGCTGGATTAGAATTATCTGTTTTTGCAATAAGCCATGGCGAACGCTGACAACCACTTGAAAACCAAAAAGCACAAATCCTCTGTTGAGGCAGCAATGTCGTCATTTTGTGTGACACTATTCTTCAGAGCTGATCATTCTGATGAGTCTTTACCCTCAGCAACGAAAGAAGCTACTTTTTTGTATCACGCTGCTATTTACGGAGTCTTTTAAAAGTTCTGACTGCAACCTCTAAGCTAGTTTCAAAAATTTTTGAACCTAAATTTGCTATTGCCAGAACAAAATGTGAATCAGTGATTGTTAATTGCATTGTCCCAATGATTGCTGCTGAACTAAGCCAAGAATTCGATAGAGCGAATTTTGTTTCCTTTACTATTGAATGCTTCGAACAGAAAAAAGCAGGGACGCCGGAGAGCGAGGATTTTGCCCCCTGTCGTTTCATAGGAGGGCAACGGGGATGGAGGTGGCTTCTTATAGAAGTATCATAGGTAGTTTCATGGTTTATCAAGATCGACTTGAAACATATTTATTGCAGCTATTCGCACACCCAGAAACGACAGAGCGGTTTTATATAAATTATAATTTATCTGTTATTACTATTGAGGTCAACATTGTTGCTAAACAGAAACAAGCCTCATTGGTAACGATTTGTTTTTTGAAGTTTTCATTGCCCTCAACACTTTTACTGCCCTCCGGCCCTTCCGCTGTTCCGGCGTCACTGGAAAAGAGAGTAAAATTGTTTGTTGTGGTTCGCTATTTTTACCTGATGTCGGTGTGAAAGTGAAGCTTTAAGAATTTAAATCGCTTCAGGTGAAACTGCTGCAATACTTAGCTAAAATAGCTACATATCCCAAGCAAGATATCAGCCACATTTTTCTGTCAAGGCTCGTTGTTCTCAAGCGTCCCAGTTTTCAATCACGAAAATATGGTATGCCTAGAAATATCCATTGCTGGTGTGAGACAGAGCGTGACCAATGTGCCTGAGTGAGTAACTTAATCAAACTACGCTTATGTATGCTTCTTTTCACACACTGGGCTTGTTATCTATGCAGGCTTGTGAAAATACGTCTTCGTCGTTAAAGTTTAGTTCTAACTTCTGAGTGAGCAAGTGCAAATCTGTATTTAACGTGACGCGTTTTCACAATTCATCTGCTCAATTTTTAAGTGTGTGGTGCTCTAACTTTAGTAAGTTGTCAGATAGTCGTTGTGAATTTACAGTGCAGATCTACTTCTCATCAGATCGACGTCAGAAAGTCTTCAATAGGAGGGCCTATGTTTGTGCGTTGGGGGATTGAGATTCTAAACGTTGACAAAAACTCAACTGATTATAGTGTTTCATATTTCAATTTGGGGGGCTTGGAGCTTTTGTTTAAGGAGGATAAGCCCACAAAATCTCCCTCATGGCGACGGGACTGCTTCTCATTGCTTGAAACAGCTTTGCGTGAGTGTCTGAATTTCCTGTTTTTTCACCGCTGCTGTTGTTCTATGATCGTTCATTATTCTGAAATTATGACTTAATTATAGAAACGTGCACCAAAAATGGATATTAGGTAGTTTACAAAAAGAAAAACATTTCTGATAGCCGAGGTTCAACCAGCACAGACTAATGGGAGTACCGCAAACGCAGTTGTGGATGGTTCAAGTCCAATTCAGATTCAGTTGTCTGCAGTTCACAATAATAATGATATTGGATGATACTCCAATTCAGCAAAACCTGTAAGGGATGACAGGAAACTAAAATCTTCTCGCAAACACGAAAAAAACTCCACCTGAATACGATTTCAAAAAGGATGCGAATAGAGCGCATCATTTCATGGGGAATTTTCCCTGCGGTGTAGAAAGGGCAAAGCGTTCTGTGAACGTCCATATGCATTGGGTGGTCAGTAACCTGAAAAAGGATAAGCAAAATGTCTACGTTGCCCCCCTCCCCTGGAAAAATTACTGCGGACGCCCATGCCCACAATCTAATTTTGGGGTCATTCCAAAACTACCAGCTATTTACTTGAATAGTTGCTTTGTTGTAATAGTTTTAAACGGCACGTTTAAGAAGATAAAGAGACTGCTCTTAGTTTGATTGAAGCTGTTTTACCTTAGGACCAGTCCCGTCGCTACGGGGGGTCTTTGCTGGGCTTATCCCCCCAAACAAAGCTCCAAGCCCCCAAGATTGAAATATGACATACTATAACAAGAGCTTTTGCGTTCAAGCCCCCCTGCAAAAACGTAAAGCCCCCTATTGAAGATTTTCTGGCGACGGTTTTGCTTAGGACGTGCATTGAATTACAGATACCAACGTTTACTGACGAGCCATACTGGCTACTAAGCATTTCTAAATTTGGGTTCACAGTAGCCGCAAAGGAAAAGGTTCTACTAAGTAAGGATATGGGGAATAATCAAGAAATTGCACATGCTTTTCACTGATAAAACCTGAGTATAATTGAAACAGTGAGGCTATAGAAAGAACATTCCCTTCGCGTAGTCTCATTGTTTGAAGGTCATGGCAATTGTTATCTTTCATTAAAATTGTTGTTAATGCAATCAAATTTGTTTGTTCGTGATCTTAAACTACAACAATTCCGTTTTGTTGTTTTGAACAAAAGACGATGCAGTGGAAGCTCCAGAGATTTATCTTCCACGGCAATTGATTTCATAGTACAAACAAGCCAGTGGAGGAAAATAACCAAATGTGATTAAAAAGTTGACAAAGTTTTTACGGAGTATCAAATTAGTCCTATCTATTTCCATAATTGGAAGAAAAAACGAAAAGTACTTGCGATAATACTTCAAGTATTAAAACGCCCAAAGAAAATCATTCTATGGTTGGTTCATCTTTCTGCAAATGTTGAAAAAGCCGTAAATCAACAAATTCCAGCACTATTTTTTCTTTTTCAATTGATGCTATATCTTTATCAAATCATCAACAAGCATTTTTTTAATTTTAACACTTTTATATCACTCACCTTCTTGCCAGAAACATAAATGCTATTGCAGCAAGTGCAATCAGAAAAGAAAAAAGAAGGAATTCATGAGCCTGTCTTTTGAGTGTTTGCGCATGGGCAACCGAAAGAACGATCAAATTTCCCACAGACACAGTCAGCAGCCAGAAGCTTGTCACAACTGATTTCATACTCGGGGGTGCCTGGATGTACCGCATATAGGAACTTGAGCAATGTGGTAAAAAAAATTTAATCCAAATTATACGAGCAGTTACATAGCAATGTACATTTCGAAGTTGCAACTAATATTAGCAGACTCGAAAGCCTTTGCATAAGTCAGAAATGGAAATCGCTTTTTGAATATCTTATATCTCCTTAAGAAGACTAGGCAAGTAAAACTGCATGGGGTGTTGCTCTTGACTCGTAATATGATTTATTCATTTTTTTAATTCATGCATTCACTGTGACTTATGATAGATTTAACAGGTAAGGTGCAAGTACTCTAACGCAAAAGGTTTATGCCAGTGGTTCTTAACCTGGGTTCGATCGAACCCCTAGGGTTAAGAACCTGGGTTCTTATCCTGGGTTCGATTCCAGATTTTTGTGTTCCTGGGTTCGACGGAGCCGTTTCAGGGGTTCGACGAAGGTCAACTGAAACATGTAACCCATTTTTACTTTCTGTTACAATGGGAAAAAATGGGGTGCGACAAAAGTTTGGAAAACTACGTAAGGTTTTGGCGTGTTTGTAAAGGTTAAGAACTACTGGCTTTATGCAATTCAACTTGGGATGTAGCATATTGAGCTCTTATTTCATGGGTTTAAAAAATTCCCCACGTAATAAGAAAACAATTTTTTCTGCAAAAGTAGCCTAAGTTCAGAATTTGAAACAGCTGGTATTTTTATTTCTTACCGTTCAACAAAGAAGATTTACCGTTTTTCAAAAGTGTCTCAGCGACGAAGGGCTTAAAAATCCTCGCAACAGGTTCATAGTAAATAATTCATAGTAAGAGCGTAGGCTGGCATTTCTAACTTTAGTTTCAACACGCGTTTGTTGCTTTTTTGGCACAAAAACTTAAATTATGATAACATGCTTGGATTTTAGTTTTAATGTTGCAATCACTATTTCGAAAAACGAATGGTTCGTTTGAAGGTCGTATATTAGAAAATATTGAGAGCACAGTTCAAAAAGAGGTCATGCTTACCTGAGTGTAAGCAAATTCAAGACCGGTAATTGAAAGAAATATTTCTCCAACGGTTAGAGTTACATACTGTGGCAGCATCCATGCTATGTTTATTGTATTCGGATTGACGTCAGTAAATTGCCAAGCTTCTAAGGCATCCTGCAAGACAGACAGTTACAGAAGTCAGATGGGGGAAAGCACACGTTATTTCAAACCTCGTCCTCCTTTAATGTAAGCTTCAAATAATTTTGTAAAGCTTTGTACGTAACGAGGCAAAAAACTCACCGTTGTTTGGTTTTCTTTCAGAACTATCGTGTACACGCCACCTGGCTTCGCTGTTACTTCTCCTCTGAAGGATTTGCGAACTGAGCTCAGAGTTGAATTGTAATGGACGGTGTAGTATGACCTTTTGAAAAATGGAGCAGTTAACTGAAAAACGTGAACAAAAGTACTTTTTACAATTAATGGTTTTTGTAGTAAAAAGACTCAATGGAACAAGTCCAAACTCTCGTAGCTTGCTTAAATGATGCTGTTCAAACTATATACAGCTCGTTTACTTAACAAGTTTGCGCATAAAATATTTTAAACTATGGGTATTGGGTAACCCTTTCTATGAAACGTTTTACGTTAGAAAACGTGTTATCCACATCTGAATTGATTGAACTGGTTTATTACAGCTTGAGGGAAAGTTGAAAGTCTATTTTCAGGAGTTCATTTGTTCTGTTAAGTATACTCAGACTAGAAGTAAAAATCTTCATAAGTGGATAACATAACCGTTTTGCACGGCGGGCGTGCCAATTACTTTGGCCACACTATCAGAGACATCAGTGGTTCTTAAATTTGGGTAAGCTAAGGTGCTCCAAGAGGTGCACGCATTTTTTTCATATACCACATACAAATTCCTCTTTTGGTCAGAGCTATCCAGTTGTGTAATGCGACATCTAGTGAGCATTAGTCATCCATTGAATAGGAAGTGCCAGTGAAATTCATTAGACAAGTGACTACACGTTTATCAACTAAAATTAACATTGTGTAAACTTCAGAACACTGTAAACTTCGTAATAACTGCACACGTTTCCGTATTCGGGTGTCCGCAAACAACAAGCAAATGGCTTAGAGATCCGGGAGATGAAGAAGTTTGAGAAACGCTGAACTACATTGTCGCACACGTGAGAGCTCTTAAGCACTGGCAACAATTGGAGTATTAGCAACATTATCGCAGCTTTGATTAAATTTCAAAATAGATAAGGTGAGCTGCTCAGTTACATATGAGTTGACAGAATGAAGAAAATGTTACGTGAATGAAAGGAGTAACGATCCCGTAAAAACTTACTGTCCGTTTCCAATTTCCAGGGATTCAGACCTCTGCAGACTGGTCGTAGTCACTGCATAGTCTTTGGTTACAATTGTGTAGTTGGAAAATGAACCCAGAGCAATAACAGACAAGAGCGCTTTTCCATTCTCAAGCTTCTTCGTGGGCATTAGCATCTAAAGAGTTGATGCAGAAAACTCTTTACTGTAGTGCAGAAGGCTTAGATGGTTTTCTACAAAATGTGTTGTTCTGTTCCTAAATTTTTGTCACTTCAATATTTACATGAAACATCGTTTTCTTTAGACATCTGCAACTTTTATCAAGTCTTTTTTTTATCAGCTTCAAAATTCACTCATTAATTTAAACAGGAGTTGCCACATACCTTTTCATTATCCAGACCTTGTGGACCGTATACAAGAACGTCAATAACCTTTCCACTTTGTCCGACAACATCAACAGAAATTAGTATAGATTGGTCGCAGGACTTGTACGCAATTGACAAGTTTCTCTCAGCGCTCTCAAATGTCGACAAAATTTCGCTGACCTAGGAAACGATGCATAAAACCGAAGATCTTTCTTTATAATTTAAACGTGAAGCTTGTTTTCCATCTAGGTCAGCTGTGTCCACCTAAATGTCTTACTGGGCCAAAAAATTATTATGTCACTATTTTCGTGAGGGCCGCGCATTGAATGACATGCTTTCATTTTAGCACACTGCACACTAGTTTAAATCCACTGAAAACATTTAATAGTAACTGCAAGGATAACGACTGCATGAGACTTTTTATCTCTTCCAAACTGTGATAGCATAGGACACGTGGAAATCTACCAGTGCGTGGTATATGAAATACAGGCATTGACATTGCATCGAAAATGTCGAATTTAAGATCATCAAAATAAAGACAGGCTCTTATTGTGCATGTACAATAATGAAAAGCTTACTGGGCCTCACGAAATCTTCTACTGGTACACATGCGGCTCGCGCGTTGGACATACAGTAGCTGAAATAGGTGCATATATCTGACCTTGGGGCAGTACCAAGAAACTGAGAGTTAGATTACAAACAAATGCCATTTCTTCATTGTGAATCGTATTGAAGCACTTTTTGGAAAATGTAGCAAACGGGGTGGCAGCACTGAACGAGGTTTGTATTCTCCTGCTGAACCGCTCCTGATGAGCCAATAAGGTGAAGTAATATAGGAAAAGGAAAATATCTCCGTAACATATCAAACAATTTAAAGCATCTGCTGCTAAATCATATTCACCCTGAAACTGTTGACAAACCTGATAGATTTGTGAAAGATTTTGTAAATTGTGAAACTGTTCTTTCAAAACGTCTTTTTTGCTTGCTAATCTTCAATTATTCTGATCCGAAATTTGGGAGCATACGTTTACTGAAATCATCGCATTCACATCCGCCGCAAAAGAAGTTTACAAGTAATTGGCCCTGGTTTGGTGCCAATATGTCGATGGCTTGCAGCAGGGCCGCAACCAACTGACATTTTCGGGAGGGGCAAAATGATGTAACTTGTTGATCTACCTAACAAATACATACGTTTCAAAAAATTTTTAGGGGGGCAATTGCCCGATTGCTCCCCTCTGGTTGCGGCCCTGGCGTGCAGACACAAATGAGCAAGGCGATCGTTGCCTTTATGTGACAAGGTTCCTGGATAACTTTTGAAAAATGCCGCAATCGGAAGCAAAAAACACTCAAAACGATCCCAAATTAAGAACTAATGTCTGTCACCAAACGTTCCAATTAACAACTTTCGCTCCGCGTTATAGCGAAGAACATATGTCATCGCTAACGTCCTACTTATAATAACACCAAATCCCCAGTAACTTACAGCACGTTACGTAGGTAGTTCGAATGCAAATCAACATTTCAATTAGCACATAATCATCTGCATCATCTTGAGGTTTGAAGTAGAGGTGTCCGTACTCTGATTATTGTGAGTCCGGATCCAATCAAGTTTTGCAAATTTGTAATCCGCTCCGAATCCGGATTCGGATCCAACATGACACAAGCAATCCGTGTCCTCTTTGACTCCGCATAAATATAAGTCAAGCAAACAACCAGTAACTCTTTTTCGGCAAACACAAAATCCAAATCCAATCTGCTTCCGGCTATAGCAAAGAAAACCTCACTCCTGAGCCGGTTGGAGGGAGCAGGAGTCCGGATCCAAAAAATCCATAATCCAGTCCATGCGCACCTCTGGTTGAGTTATTATACCAACTACCTTCTGTGAAAACGCGTGGTGTAAACGACCCTAAACCTTACGGCGGACACCCTATGCTGGAAACTCGCAATTACTTTTGTGTTGACGTGATCTTCGTGATAAATGCAAGGTTCTCCATCATTCAATGCAGCTAAGGTATTCAGGTGTAGAAATTGGTTGGTGTTTAGAGAATAAAGCTTGGTTTAAAACCCTTTAACGACCGCGCGAGCCAATAAATTGGCTCGACGTTTTTTGGTTATAACTCGTCAGCCGCTATAGCTAGAGAGTTGTTAAAATCCTCTTCAGATGCGGCAAGTCTTCTTGGTTCTACTAAAAAAAAATTTTTTTGATTTGGGTGAAGGGTTCGCCTGGGAGAGGCTCGCAAAGTGGGGGTGTTTTTGTTTTTTTGACCAACTTTGACGGGCTCTGGACGCCAATCAAATGGGCCAAAATTTTGGCTCAAACTTTTTATGGAAACTGGATGATCTCCCTCGTCGATAGAGCCCTTGCTTGACCTTCTAGCGTGTCTGGAACCAAAGTTATGGCTCAAAAACCCATTTAACCCCCCAATCAGAAAATGCATGAGTCTTCCACTGGCGGCTAGTGCAGCTCGCGATAACCCGTGATAACTCCCCGCTAGAAGATGCTAGCGAGCTATACGAGCCCTCGAAAGACTCATGAAGTCTTCTAGTTTGCACTGAGAAAAAAAACATTTTAGATTTGGGTTCGGGATTTTCGGTGGGTGGGGTTAGAAAAAGGGTAGTTTTGGCTTTTTTTTGGTTGTT